>AUXO017891218.1_pt1 | contig 29352 bp, 29 predicted proteins | sample 768731 | NCBI WGS metagenome assembly AUXO01 (sample SAMN02715735, study PRJNA202380) | gut metagenome | biome: sheep rumen | host: Ovis aries | place: New Zealand: Palmerston North
AGTTAGTGGCACGAGTATTGTTGAAATGATTGAAAACGAGATTTCAGCAAGAACTGATGAAGACCAGAAAATTTGGGATGCGTTAAGTGCGGAAACAGAAGCTCGTAAAAATGAGGATATTTTAAATACAAATAAAATTGAAGAAGAAGTTTCCGCAAGAACTGATGAAGACCAGAAGATTTGGGATGCAATTGGTGAAATTGGTGCTAGTGGAAGTAGTATCATAGAGCTTATCAATAACGAAGTTTCTGCAAGGACTGATGAAGACCAGAAGATTTGGGGCGCAATTGGTGAAATTGGAGTTAGTGGCACGAGTATTGTTGAAATGATTGAAAACGAGATTTCAGCAAGAACTGATGAAGACCAGAAAATTTGGGATGCGTTAAGTGCGGAAACAGAAGCTCGTAAAAATGAGGATATTTTAAATACAAATAAAATTGAAGAAGAAGTTTCCGCAAGAACTGATGAAGACCAGAAGATTTGGGATGCAATTGGTGAAATTGGTGCTAGTGGAAGTAGTATCATAGAGCTTATCAATAACGAAGTTTCTGCAAGGACTGAGGGTGATGAAGACATTTTGGAGACATTGAATCAAGAAATTTCAGCTAGAACTGAAGGTGATGCTGCTATTAATGAAGAGCTTGACCAAGAGAAGCTTGACCGTTCAGCAGCAGATGGTGAGTTAGAAGGTAAGATTGATACAGAAAAGACTGAAAGAGAAGCTGCTGATAATGAACTTGACGGTAAGATTGCTGCCGAAAAGAATGCAAGACTTTATTGGGATAACCAACTTTCAGGTGATGTCAAGACAGAAAAAACTGAAAGAGAAGCAGAGGACAAAGCAATTTGGGCTGCATTAAGCGCAGAAACAGAGGCACGTGAAGTTGCTGACGAAGCATTATCAAGTTCAATCGAAGCTAACAAGGTATCTGTTATTAAGGTAGAAACCGCATTACCATCTAACGTAAAAGAAGCATATGAGCTTAAAAATACAAGCGGAGAGGTTCTTGGTGCTAGAATCAATATTTACAAGGATTCTTCATTGAAGGATGTTGAACTTACAGACCATGATGATAGCGGTCATACTGGACAGTTCTTGATGCTCACATACATTCTTGAGGACGGTACTGAGAAAGTAGAATATTTAGATGTATCACAGTTTTTGGTTGATGCAGAGTTTAAAGATGGGCTTGTAGTTAATAATGCGGGTGAAGTTAGAGTTAAGATTGACCCAGCAACAGAAACATATATATCAGTTTCACAAAACGGAGTTAAAGTTAGCGGCATTGATGCGATAGCACAAAATTTAGCCAATGAAATAGCAAACAGAGGAAATGCCGACACTCGCCTTGAAACGTTAATCACAACTGAATCAACAGCAAGACTAAATGCTGATAACGATTTAAATAATGCCATTACTGCTGAAACAGCCGCAAGGGAATCTGCTGATAGCGAATTTAACGTTAAATTATCCAACGAAAAGGCAGAACGTGCCGAAAATGATAGAACCTTAAGTACTCTAATAAACACAGAGATAAACAATAGGACAAGTGCTGACCAAACCTTGAACAGAACTTTAACACAAGTTAGTACCGATTTAGCAAATGAAATTAGTAGTAGGTCTAGTGGCGATAGTAATCTGCAAGAACAAGTTAATGCGCTTAAAACGGCTGATACTGAAATAAAAAGCAATATCTCAAATGTTGAGGATAGCTTGGCAAACGAGATTAATAACAGAGCACAAGCCGAAGCTGATTTGCAGTTGCAGATTAACAAGAAAGCTAACTCAGTGGATGTATATTACAAAACTGAAGTTGATTCAACTTTTGCAACAAAATCTGAAATTCCTATTGATTTCTACAGCAAGGCAGAAGTTGATGAGAAGGATAATGCAATCAAGCAACAGTTAAATGCTGAAGCTGCTACAAGAGAGGCTGAAGATGTAAGATTGAACAACGCTATCACTGCTGAGACATCTTCAAGAGAGGCTGCTGATACTGCATTACAGAACAATATTGACGCTCTTGAAACTCAATTGAATAGCAAGTTGGTTGAAGTTAAAGCAAAGGATACATCTATTTCAGTTGACAACACAAATGCGACAAAGCCTGAGATTAAAGTTAATATCAGTACTGAAGTTGACCAAATTGTTAAGCTTAATGCAGACGGTATCTACGCTAAGTCAATACTTGACTATGACGAAGAACACAACATCTTGATTTACACAAATACAACTGGTACAACAACAATTGCCCTAAAGACTAAATCAGAAATTGATAGAATCTATTATGATAAACCAAATGAAAGGATTGTAATTGAGTACACAGTAAATGGTACAAGAAAGGAAGATGTATATGTTCCTGTACATGATTTGATTCAAGAATGGAGAACTGAGGATGGCAATATTGGCGCAATTGCATTGACCAAGGATGTAATTGTTCCAGATGCAGATGTGTTAAAGGCAAGACTTATCCTTAATACTGCTCACGGAGACAACGCAGCAATTATTGACGATAATTCGTTGTATGTATCAAAGAATGCAATTGTATCTGGAGTGACTGAAGAAATTAATACCCTTAAAGCAAGAGTTGCAACACTTGAGGCAGCGTTACAACTTGCAACTCAAGAGAATACAAGACAGTCGCAAAGGATTATTCAAGTTGAACAGAAGAATGCTAGTCAAGATGACCAGATTACTGAAATAAACACTAAGAATCAGAGTCAAGACGAGTCAATTCAAGATTTGATTAACTACATAAATGTTAATACTGAACCTTAAACATAATAAATCAAGTTTGTACCAGTTGCAAACTTGATTTATTTTATATTTATAATATATAATTAAACCTTAGTAAACGAAAAATATATATGAAAACAAATAAAAGATTGATTAGATTAACAGAATCTGATTTATATAGGATTATAAATGAGTCTGTGAATATTATATTAAATGAGGTTGGTGAAACTGAAGGTGGTCAAGACAAATTGGCGAGATTAGCTGCAAGAAAATCAGTTAATGGTGATAAAAGTTATTTTGACATCAGTAGCTATGCCAAAGAAAAACGTAATGGAGACCCTCAAAAGGCTGATTTATATGCAAAAACCTTTCATAAAGAAAAAGACAGATTAAAAAACGGTGGGGTAGGGTCAAATAATATATAATTACCAAAAATATATGGAATATGGTATATAAGACATACATAAGTAAATTTACTACAATTGTTTCAAATTCTAAAATCAACACTGGACTGAATCCAGTATCAGAATTGGTTTATGGGCGTGATACAATCGTTTCTAGGGCATTGATTTATTTTGACCATAACAAAGTTAAGAAACTTATTGATGATGGAATTATGATTGACAAATCAAAAATGAAGCATACGTTGCATATTACGAATGCTAGTTCTATTGACATGTCTCAGTTGCATCATTGTGAAACAAGTTCAATTAACGACAACAAAAAAATCCGTGCAGCATCTTTTGACATCATTTTTTTCCTTATTCCTAAACCTTGGGATAGGGGAAAGGGCTTTGATTATACAAAAACTCATTTCAATGTAGGTTATTATTCGCCAAGCCCAATTGACCCGAAGAGGCTAGTTTCTGAAGATGGGTGCAATTGGTTTCAGCGTCAAAATGGACTTAAGTGGGAAGAGGAAGGCGTTTATACGAATGATAGACTATCACAAGAGTATGATAAATGGGCTGCTAGAGAAGAATCAATCATCATTGGTAGACAGCATTTTGATTACGGCAATGAAAACATAAATTTAGACATTACATCTGTTTTCAACAAGTTCCTTGATGGCGAATTAGAAAATTATGGGATAGGAATAGCATATTCACCATTACTTGAAGCGAGTGATAGCGAGTATGAAAATTATGTTGGTTGGCTTACAGATAAAACAAATACATTTTTTGAGCCATTTGTCGAAACAAGATACGATGATATTGTATCAGATGATAGGTCTAATTTTGTTCTTAATAAAAAAAATAGATTATATCTATATTGTACAATAGGAGAACATCTTGAGGATTTGGATAAAGCACCAGTAGTTACGATAACTAATGGAGAAGATGAGGTTGTGAAAGGCAAGGATGGGATGCCAATGGAAGAGATTGAGGCTAAAAAATTCTCAAAGGGTATATACTATATTGATATAACCATCCCTAAAAGCCATTTTGAAGCCGATACAATGCTTTATGACACTTGGGATGGGATAATGTACCAAGGGGAGGAATTGGACGCTGTAGAACTTGATTTTACGCTTAAAGACACTCCAAACTATTTTAATATAGGAAATTCCCTAGAGTCAGACAATATCGCTTATAACCCTTCGATTAATGGAATCAAAGAAAAGGAGCAGATTAAAAGAGGGGACATTAGAAAACTTACCATCTACGGAAAACCATCTTATACCAATAATACTTATGAATTGCTTGATAGCATGGATATAAGGCTATATGTTAAGGATGGAACTAGAGAGATTGATGTAATAGAATGGGATAGGGTAAATAAGGCATTCACGAACAATTACTATGTGATAGATACCAACATATTAATACCTAACAGATATTATGTTGATGTAAGGATTAAATACGGCATGAACAGTATCATCCACCATGACGTGCTTAGTTTTGACATTGTGGACGATTTAAATAATAGATACGCATAATAAAAGGTGGGAATTACCCACCTTTTTTATTTATTTCTTCAAGCTGTTTAAAGAAATTTTCTTTTTCAATCTTTTTTTCTTTTCTTTGCTCTATGAAATTCCTAATTTTTTTACCTAGGTAAATAGGCATCACAATAGCCCCAACGCAAACGGCAATTAGGATGGCAATAGGCCATAATACACATACAAGTACAACAAGAAATGCCTTAAGTAAAATAAACCCATCACCATCTATGTTTTCATCATAGAAAATGCCTAGCAAGAATAAAAGAATTAGTCCTAGGATTATACCGATGATAGTCCAAGTGGTTCCGAAAGCTGTTATTCCAAAAATCATATTAGAATGTATTAACGTTATGGCTATTTCGTTATTTTTTCAACAATAATACCTAAAACCTTATCACTGACCTCATTTGCCCAAAGAATTGTGCGAGTGGGGACTTCAGTACCGAACTCAATTCGTAAGTCTGCGTCAGATGCGTCAGAATAGTCACTGTTACTACATGTGATTGTAGCGTTGTCAACATAGCTGCCGCAAGCATAAACATCAATTTTCAGTTTCTTGATATACACTCTATTAACGAGACCGTCACGAGTGCAGTCAGAGCTGATTGCATCACTTTTGCTGTATTCATCACCATTGTTGTACACGGCATCGAAGATACAGCGAATCATTTCAAACCGTTTCATTTTTTATCGTTTTTTTTGTTTCGTGATGCAAAGGTACAAAAAATATTTGGTTTGACCAAAATTTTAGGTGATTTTTAACTTTTATTATACTTTTCAAAATATTTATTGTAAGTTATCAATAGTACTATGGACAACAAAACATTAAATAAAAATAAAAAATGAAGCGCATATTTCCGTTTTTAGGATTTATGCGCTTTTTTTTAAAACTAAAACTTTATGGGAAAAAAGAAAAATCTAAAAGGATTGGATGAATTAGAGATTGAATTCATCGAAAACAAGATGAAGGGAGACAGTGCTCTCAATTATCTTACATCGTGCGGAATGATAACGCAGTTAAAAGCTTTGAGTTTTAAGCTTGACATTAAGTGTAAAAATGAAAAGCAAAAAGATTTTCTTAATGTTTTGAAAAATAAAAAAAATCAAATTTGTTTTGGTATTGGTTCACCTGGAACGGGAAAATCATACATTTCTCTTTCGTTTGCGCTTAAAGAACTTAAAGAAGGGAGGTACAGCAACATCATTATGATTGTTCCTACAGCACCAGCAGGAGGTATTGACCTTAATTTAGGGTATTTGAAAGGAGATTTTGAAGATAAAACTAGACCATTTAAGGAGTGTGACGAGGAGACAATATCCAAAATACTTAAAAATAGCGGAAATGGAGACCCACAAATAATGGCTAAAAATTTGATAAATGGTGGTTATATCAAATATGAATTTATCAATTATGTATTGGGTAAAACGTTTGACGATTCATTAATACTTGTGAATGAAGCAGAACAATATACGAAGGAAAACATGAAACTGCTACTTACTAGACTAGGAGAAAACAGTAAAGTAATAATTACTGGAGATTGCGAACAAGTTAACAGACGTGACATCGTAAACAAAAAGTCTGAATGCGGACTTGAATATGCGGCAAACCATTTGAGAAGCCTAGACGAAGTTGGCGTTACTGAATTTAATAGGGAAGATATAGTAAGGAATCCTTTGATAACAAAAATTCTAGACAATTGGGATTAAAAATATATTTATTAATATAATAATAAACTATAAAATATAATTTTAAAATTATGATTAAATTAAACACAACAAGTACAAAACAGTATTATTTCATAAAAGATGGAGTAGTATTTGATATTGCATCATCGTATGATGGATTTGATAGGTGTGCAATAGAAATGGGGGGGGGTAAATGATGATTCCCTTCCATCAATTTATGTGGAGCAATATCGTGGTGATAATTTAATTTCCACAACATCTTATTATCTTGACACATTGATTAAAGATGGTGACACATATAAGAAAGAAAGTGGAGAATCAGAAAAACCAGTGTTTAAACACACAAAACATTCTGCTGAAAATCCAGATAGTGCAGAAGCAAGTGAAGAGTTTTATGATTATTTTATCGAATTATGCGAGGAAGAAATAGGAAAAACGATAATTAATAATCCATCTAGAGATTTTGAATATTTCAGTAGCAATTTAGATAAGTTAGGTGTACCTCTTTATGTTATAGAAGGAACTGGATACAATGTATACAATTCTAAAGGTAGTGCCACTAAAAAGGCTCAAATAACATTTGATGAAGAAGCGTATAAAGAATATAAGAAAAAAGGTGTTCTTGAGAAAGTATATGATTCAGCAAATAATGAGGCAAAGAAATATTCGTATAAAATAACCAATGATACAGAAATTAAAATCGAAGAAATAATTTAATTTATAATAAGGGTTGCTAGAACGCAACCCTTTTATTTTTGTATTTTTCCGTTTTTAAAAGATATTTATAGATTAAATAAATTGTTATGGAAATTAAACTTAGTAATCTTATGGTTCTAGAGAGACTTCTTCTAGAAATTAATGCGAGATTTAAATTTGATTTGGAATTCGGTGATGCCTATAAACTTTATGAGTTTTTAAGGTCAGTTGGTAAAATTACGAGTTATGCGTTTTTAATTCAAGATGAATATCATCAGAAATATCAAGATACTGAGAAACTTAAGGAGTATCATAAAATGGTGATGGATTCATTTGTGGAATTCAATTATGAAGAGGTTATTGACTTTATAGTTGATGTGAATGAGAAATTTAAAAATGAGGAATTTCAAAATATTATTTCAGAAATTAAGTTCTGGGATTAATCTTTTAAACTCATTAAATATTTATATATAAGAAAAATAACTAATTAAAATTAAAATATTAAGAAATTATGGCAGATAATGCAAGAGGAATACACGTTTCACCAGGTATTTATACTCGTGAGATTGACATGACTTACGCAGTACGTAGTCTCGGAATTACAACTCTTGGTCTTGCTGGTGAGACTTTAAGGGGCCCAGCATTCCAACCAATGGATATTTCCAACTGGCGTGAGTTCCAAGAAGTGTTTGGTGGAACTAGTACAGAGAAGTTTAAAGGAAGCCAATACCCTAAATATGAGTTGCCTTATATCGCTAAGTCTTATTTGAGCGAGTCAGAACAGCTTAAGGTTGTTCGTGTTCTTGGTATTAGCGGTTATAATGCAGGCCCAGCTTGGCTTGTAACTGCATCAGATGGAGAAGGTGGTAAAAAACAAGCTGTGGCTGTTATACGTTCAAGAGGTACTTATCATCCATACGACACTGGTAATACTAGCGGATGTACTTGCGAAACGACAAAATATGACACATTGAGATATTATGTTGGCGAGAAAACTGTTAGCGGTGCTACAGAATGTGATAAGAAAGGTTATAATATGAATGCACTCCAAATTAGGGAGTACATACCACTTTATAGCAACGGTAATGAATGTGATGGATATGGAATTAATGGCGGTACTGGTGTTTGGACCGTTTCACAAACTAATAAAGGAAGATTTAAATTTGTCGGTGTAAAGGGTATCTATGAAGAAGATGAAGTGGATACAATCATTCGAGATAAAGATTTGACAAGAGGATATTTTGAATATGCGGTATCATTGAATCCTTATGACAAGGAGTACATACTTAACGTTCTAGGAACAAAGGCTTATGATGGCGATGCTCCTATATTTGTTGAAACATTGTATGATGTGGCACTTGAGCAAGGTATTGCGAACAATGATGTATCTGTCATTGACAGTGGACTGACAGAGTTTCAAGTATATTATACAGCAGACTTTGACCACCATGAGCCAGTTTATGGAATTGTTGATAAACCACAGTCTTCATTAAATAGAAAGTATGTTGGACGTAGGTATCTTGCTAGTAAGATGGCATTAAAATCAACGATAGATAATCCAAATGGAATGGGAATCAGATGTGTATGTTACAACTATGAATTAGGAAGACCATACACTATGGCTGAAATTTCTAGTGGAGACCCAAGTGCTACTGTTATTACAACGATGCCAAGTAGTATTAAACCAGGGGATGAAGAAGCATGGTCAGCAAGAACCGTTGCTGAAGTAGCAATGAAAGTAGGCCAGATTTACACTGTAAAGCAATACACAACACAAGATGGTAAGAGACACTATTATTATGCTTATTATTCTAAAAATAGTATTGATGAGTTGAAGCGTAAGCAAAGTGGTGGTTCTGAATATGAATATGTCAACTATTATGGTAATTTGTTGAATGGAGGTACTAAAGGCAATGATGGAAAGGAGTCAACCCTTGTATTAAACAATGCTGATGGGCTTTATTATAGGATGAATGACGATAAGAGTGATGTAGCTTATGTTCAGCTTGACATGAATGATTACAAGTCAGCATACAGATATGCTTCAACTCCTTGGATTGTATCTAACTTGAAGGGTGACTTCGACCATATCGAAATGACTAAGTTGTTCAGATTCCATACTATTTCTGATGGTAACAACTCAAACTATGAGGTTAAGGTTTCAATTGAAAACATTAGGCCAGACGAAGGTACTTTTGATGTAATTGTACGTAGGGTAGATGACCTTGATGAATCAATTATTCCACTTGAGAGGTTTGGAAGATGTACAATGACACCAGGAGATGCTAACTACATTGCATATAAGATTGGTTCATTTGACGGTGTGTATGAGTCCAAGTCTAAGTATATTACTGTTGAGGTAAATGAGACAACGGCAGCTAGAACGTCTGTTCCAGCAGGCTTCTTAGGTTATCCAATACCAAAGTACGATGGTTTACCAATCAGCGGAAACGCAAAAACAGATGTCACATTCCCAGCAATCAAGTATAACAGATATTTTGATGAGGACATCAAGAACAGAAAGCAGTACTTTGGACTTTCTTCATGGGTTGGGGTTGATATTGATAACTTCACATTCAAGGGAACAAAAGCTTACATTAATGACCCAAGTTTCTTGTCACACGGTTTCCATCTTGATTCAAGACTTGATAGGGATTATGGCGCATCAGCAACAACAGTTACAGTTGATGGAGAAAAGGGGTATGTATTTGATTGTGTATCAACAAATTCTAGAACACAAGTTCTTGACCAGCCACCAGTGATTGGTAAAGAAGATGAAATGTATGGTTCTATTTATGAATATGTTAACCTCCGTAAGTTCACTGTGTTCTTCTATGGTGGTTTTGATGGATGGGACGATTATAGAGACCAAAGAACAAATACTGATAACTTCAAAATGTCTCAGTATAGAGGGTTCATTAACCAAGGAAGTGGAGAAGGATATTCATTCAATAAGATTGCAAATCCTGATTTGATTGGGTTAAATCAGAATGGTATTACCTCTGACTGGTATGCTTATCTTGCTGCTATTCGTCAGTTCAGCAATCCAGAAGCAACAGATATTAACGTATTCGCTACTCCAGGTATTGACTACGTAAATCAGAAACTTCTTGTTGAAGAGGCAATCGAAATGATTGAGGAAGAAAGAGCAGATAGTATCTATGTCATTACAACTCCAGATAAGCCAAGCGGCGCTGGTGATTACGTTGATGAAATGTACACCCCAGACGAGGCTGTATATAACTTGGAGGATACGGAGATTGATTCTAACTACTCATGTACATATTATCCTTGGGTTAAATACTTAGATGTCGATAATAATCAGTACATTTATTTGCCAGCAACGAAGGATGTTGTACGTAACTTCGCACAAACAGATAATCAAGCATATCCTTGGTTCGCACCAGCAGGTATTGAACGTGGTAATGTTGATTGTGTAAGAGCACACTTTATTACAAAACTCGGTGACGAAGATGTATTGTACGAAGGCAGAATTAACCCAGTCAAGACATTCGCTCAAGATGGTCCTAAGATTTGGGGACAGAAGAACTTGCAGATTAATGAATCACAACTTAATCGTATCGCAGTTCGTAGATTGTTATTGAGAATGAGAAAACTTATTGCAATCTCTTGTATTGGTTTAATCTTTGAACCAAACGATGCAACAACGAAACAGTCATTCATTTCTACTGTAACTCCAATTATGGATAGCATCAGAAGCAACAGAGGTATTTCTGATTACAGAATTGAGGTCAATGATACAATAGAGTCAAGGGAAAGAAGAGAACTTCCAGTTAAGATTTACTTCAAACCTTATAATGCTCTTGAGTACATAACAATTGACTTTATTTTATCCCCAGAGGGGGTGAATTTTGAGGACATCTAATTGATAATCAGATAGTTACATAACTCTTAAATAAAAATGGGAGGAAAATTTGATTTTCTCCCATTTTTTATATATCTTTGCAAAAAAATACATAAAAGTGGTGTTATTTTTTACGATATATTAATATTTATAGTAAAGGATATATTAATATGAGAAGATTAAAACAAGAAGACTTTATTACACGCCTTAAAGAAATTCATGGAGATTCATATGATTATTCAGAAGTAAAATATGTTAATGCAAAAACAAAGGTTAGGTTGTTTTGCAAAAAACATAATATATGGTTTGAAATAACCCCAGATAGCTTATTGTCGAAAAAATGTGGTTGTCCAATTTGCCGTTATGAAAAGTCTGCTGAAAAAATGAAGACACCAGTTGAAGAGTTCATTAAAAGAGCTAACGAAGTTCACAATGGAAAGTATGACTATTCAAAGGTTGAGTATGTGAATAATAGAACGAAAGTATGTATAATATGCAAAGAGCATGGTGAGTTTTGGCAGACTCCTGATAAACATATATTAAGAGGTCAAGGATGCCCATACTGTAGTGGGAATGCAAAGAGGACAACTGAATCGTTTGTTAATGATGCAAAAAAAGTTCACAATGACAAATATGACTATTCAAAGGTTATATATAGTGGTATACATAATCTAGTATGTATTGTTTGTCCAATACACGGTGAGTTCTATCAAGCCCCAAATGACCATCTTCGTGGTCAAGGATGTCCGCACTGTAAACAGAGTAAAATAGAGAAAATAGTGTTCAACACACTTACTGAGGGTAATATTACATTCGAGACTCAATATAAATATGATGATGAAAATCAAAAAAATAGATTGGATTTTTATTTACCAAAATACAACATAGCAATAGAATGCCAAGGAGAACAGCATTTTAAACCTGTTGATTTTGCGAACAAGGGTGATGAATGGGCTAATGAGTTGTTTGAGAAAAACTTAGTTAGAGATAAATACAAACGTGTGTTATGTGAAAATAAAGGTATTAAGTTGTTATACTATGTCCCAAAAAAGAACACTGTACCTGGTTATAAATCAAATAAAAAATTTAATGGACTGTATACAAATGACAATGTTTGTAATAATATAGAACAGTTAAAAAATAAAATAGAAGGAGTGAATTTTGATGATATTTAATCAAATAATATAATTATAAAAAGTGGAGAGCAACCAATACTCTCCACTTTTTTTATGTCAATGATATTTATATACAAATAAACGTTTATTAATTATGGAAAAAAATTTTAAAACAGTTTTAAATGAATTGAAAAGTCTAAAAGCGCAGCTTACAGAAGACTATATATTTAATGGGGAAGATGGTGTTATGGACGATGGAATGGGTCAAGGAATGGGCATGGAGCAACAGCCAGACCCACAGATGGTTCAGCAACAACCGCAGCAAATGATGGGTCAAGGAGATTCTGAGGAAGAAATCGCAATGCATGCTCAAGAGGTTATCCAACATGAGCCAATTATAGGTAAGATTAGAGAAACCGCAATTGAAGGATTAAAGAAGTATGCAGACCACCCTACATCAAGTTTATATGAGTTTTTCAAGAAAGTCTTCTTAGAAAGCGACAAAGTGTTAACCGACACTGGAAATAAAAAATAAGGTACTGACATTAATCAGTACCTTTTTATATTAAAAAGCAGCATATCGCCCATGTTACCCAAATTTGGATTATATGTATTGTTTGGTCAATTGTGAGGCTTATCTTTAATTGATTACATTTGAGGTCATCCACATACATATGAATAAACATATTGCAGCATATTATTATACCTAGTATGTTTGGGCTAATGTTTAAAAACCAAAGCGGAATAGAGATAATTATTGACCAAGACAGAGAATGAATCGTCAATGCAGTCATGTAGTCATACTCGTACATATTTTTGTAGCCTTTTTGCTTCAGCCACCAATTTTTCTGCTTCATACTAGCTAATATTCCTTGCAAATGGAAATCATCTATGATGTGAAGCAATATCATTAAAAAAAGTATTTTTAGTTCCATAAAATAAAAATTAATTATTCAATAATATTGCAAATATATAAAAAATAAATGAAATAACAAAAAATAATGAGGATGAATTAGTGTTCATCCTCATTTTTCCATATATATTTTAAAAGTCCACAATCCCATATCTTATAGAAACCTAAACTTTCCGTTAGTTTGGTTTCAGTTTGTTTTTCATCTACACCATATTTTTTTGCTAATATTTTTTTCCTAAAGTTAAATTTATGTATTCTATCTGTTGGGTGTGATGAGTTAACGTATCTATAGTCTGGTTTTAGTATTTTCTCTAGTTTAAAGCCTAGTTTTGTGTATAAGTTATTGTTTTCGTCTAACGTCCATCTTCTATCTGCAAATGATTTTACTATTTTGGGGTTATAATTTTTAATGAAGAAAGAAAACAATTTACCGCCAATTCCTTGACATATGAAATTAATATCAGTTGCAAATCTGTTTAGAAGCCATTCAGTGCCATATTGTTCAAATGTCATTACCCCTACAAGTGTATTACTGCTAAAACAACCTAGAGCAAGTGTGCATCTGCCATAGCCTTGAATATGGTTTTTCTCAAGGAAAGATTTAGCAACATCCTTTGTAATTTGTTGAACTGAACATTTTCTACCCATTATTGATTGTACGTTTTTATTTGCATGGATTAGTGTTTTTATTTTAGACAATACAATGTTTTTATGTAAGATATATTCGTCTTCAAAAATTTGAATTAGTTTGATGCCTTTTGATTTTGCTAAGTTGGTTTTCATTAAATGGTAATTTCTATTTCTAAATTTTTCTGAATGCCATTTAAGACCATTGTATTCAATTCCAATTTGTAGATTTGGAATATAGATGTCTATTTCATATCCGTTTAGTATTTCCCTATTTGAGTGCTCTACGTTTTCCTTCCCAATAAGGCCACAAATATAATCATATATTTCAGTTTCTCCTTTAGATTCGATTAATCCGCATATAGGACACCCATGCCCATGAAGGTGGTCATATGGTTTTTGCCAGAACTCTCCGTGTTTTGGACATATTATTTTAACCTTATCTTCCATTTTTGTATATTTAGTGTCGGCATAAATGTATTTATCACCATATATTTTTCTTGCTCTTCTTATGAATTCTTCGTTTCCGATGTTTCTTTCTTCCGCTCTCAACTCAATTGCACATTTAGGGCAACCTTGCCCTAGAAGGTGTTTTGACGGTGTTTGCCAAAATTCACCATGTTCTTGACATATTATGCAAACTTTATCGTGCATTTTAGTAAACTCGACTTTGGAATAATCGTATTTTTTTCCATGTTTGGCGATAAACATATTTATAATTTCATTGTTGTTAAGTCCTCTTCCACTGCATTTAGGACAACCTTGCCCTAGAAGATGGTTCATTGGTGTCATCCAGAATGTTCCGTGCTCAAAACACAATATTGGTATTTTTGTGCTAGAATTAACGTATTTGGTTTTGTCATAAACATATTTTGAATTATGAATTTTTGATGCTTTTTCTATGAATTCATCAGCGTTACTTCTAAAAGTATCGCCTCGTTTTATATTTGCACATTTTGGACAAGAGTTTCCTCTAACATGACCTTGTGGTGTTTGCCAAAACTCGCCATGAATGGGGCATATGATACATACTTTTGTTGTACTGTTTACGTATTCTACTTTTGAGTAATCATATTTTCCATTGTGCTTTTTTGTTGCTTTTTTTATAAAATTTTCTCTTTTATCCATAAATTATGTTTTATTTACTATTATAAATACTTTGCAAATATATAAAAAAATAATAATTTTTCAAAAAAATAACGAAAAAAAATTATTTAGTATATTTATATTAAAAAAATAAAGAAAATAATAATAAATAATTCAAATTAAAAGACATAAAATTATGAGTGATTTACTTTTGAAAATGCCGCTCAATTACGAACCTCTCAGGAAAAATAGATGGCTATTAAGATTCCCAGCTGATTTAGGTATCCAAGAGTGGTGGTGTCAGAGCGCAAAGCGTCCATCAATTAAACAAGAGGGTAAAGCGATACCTTTCTTGAACACAGAAACATATGTTGTAGGACGTTATACTTGGGATGAGATTCAAGTAACATTGAGAGACCCAATTGGTCCTTCTGCTTCGCAAGCTGTAATGGAATGGGTACGTCTTCACTCTGAGTCCATTACTGGTCGTCAAGGTTATGCAGCTGGCTATAAACGTGATGTTGAGCTTGAAATGCTAGACCCAACAGGTGTTGTTGTCAGCAAATGGATTCTAAAGAACACAATGTGTACAGCAGCAGATTTCGGTGATTTGGATTACAGCCAAGATGACCTCGCAACCATCAGCCTGACCCTGAGATTTGACTACGCTATACTCGCGTACTAATTGTCTGAAAATCAACAAGTTACAGCGTTTCGTTAAAACATTATTGAATGAGCAAATAAAACAAAAAATAGGATTCTAATGTTAGAATCCTATTTTTTTATCAGTTTTCTTATTACCATTATCTTCTGTGTGATATATTTGTGCTAACGTCATTTCTTGTGTTGCGTTTGGTATAAATGCTTTCACTTTGTCTATAGACAGTTTTTTGAATTCATATATGAGAGATAGTCTACCCTCACGCAATACTGCTGGGTCTATTTTTGATTTATGACAATTAAACGTGCAGATAAATTTAATTCCAAATGCTTCGCCTATAATGCCATCTGTTAGGTTAAGCATTGAGTTAAGGAATTTATTGCCGTTACTTCTATTCACAAATAGTTTTTCGCAGTCTTCGATGATGAATACGTGTTGTTTATGTTCGCTCAAGAAATCGAACATTTTGCCATCGCTAGTTGGCTTAAACAATTCTGAATCAAAATACAGAAATTCCACATCAGGATTGTCATGTATCAATTTTTTGATTATAGATGTTTTTCCAGTTCCTGGTTCTCCATGCAGCAGTATAAGTTCCTCTTCGTCAGAATTAATCAGTTCAGTTAACTTATCGTATGGTAAATCATCATTATAGTTCTTTTTCAAGTCGCAGTCAAAAGGTTTAACCTCTATGCTTGACTTATGAATACCATAACTTCCATCTGTACACACGGTAAGGTTTTTCTGTATGTTTTTTGTAGGGATTTCAATTAATGAATGATTAATGAGTTTTTCAAGTTCAGTTTTGTCTTGCTCCCTAAATAACCAAGTTTCAATTGTATATATTTTTGCCGCATTTCCATCTTCTGAACTTCTTCCATACATTTGAATTAGTCCATAGTCTGTAAAGACATAGGCAGTTCCGTCAAAGAAAACGAAATTACCGATTGAGCGTATTGTGTCAATGTATGAATACTCTTTTTTCGTATACTCTCCAAAATCTTTTAACTTAAGGGATTTTGATAGTTCTTTTCCGTTTATTGTAGAATCGGTGAGCAAGACCCTATCTTCCTTTTCATAATACTTACCATAATATCTATAATTGAGACAATTACCATATATGTGCATGATAAGTGTCTCAATATTGGCGAAGCCGTGTTCCATTTCGGTGACATTCATTTGGGCTTCTTGCGTCTTTAGATATTTACAGTAGTTTTCATAATACTTTTTGTAATTATTAAACATACTTATAAAATTTAGTTTATGCAAAGATACTAAAAAAAAATTAATTAGCCAAATGTATTTTGTTTTTTTAACTTTTTTTTATTTTTTATAAAAAGTGATTATTATGGATTTCAAAAAAATTAATGTTGTTACTATTAATTTGAACAATAAAATTGGTTTAGAAAGTACTATTAATAGTGTTATTAATCAAACGTTTTTCGACAAAATTAATTATATAATTATTGATGGAGGGAGTACTGATGGAAGTGTTGACGTTATAGAGAACAATGAAAAAAAGTTGGCATTTTGGGTATCAGAAAAAGACAAAGGATTATATAATGCGATGAATAAAGGAATTGATGCCGCAAATGGTGACTATATATTATTTTTAAATAGTGGTGATGAATTTTATGATAACCAATCAATAGAAAAATGCTATGATTTTCTAGATAAAGATATTGTTTATGGAAATTTATTTGTAGATGATAAAGAAAAAAATATATTAGAAATTCCATTTATTAAAAAATATCCAGATATTGTCACGCATAAGTATATGGTGTATGATACATTACCTCACAATGGCAGTTTCATTAAACTTGAATTACTAAAAAAAGAGAATTATATTGAAGATTTTAAGATTATTTCAGATTGGGCGTGGTTTTATAATAAGATTATAAATGATAGATGCTCATATAAACACATAGATGTTGTTGTTAGTAAATTTTATCTAGGTGGTGTTTCTTCAGATGAAAATGCAATAAGAAAAGAAAAAATACGTTTTTTTGAAGAATACGATAAAAATCCAAGAATAACTATAATAATGCCTTGCTATAATTATGCGCATTATATCACAGAAACAATTGATTCATTGAAATCATCTACATATAATAGATGGAAATGTATAATAATAAACGATGGAAGCACAGATAATTCTGAAGAAGTAATTTTAGACCAAATAAATAATGATAAAAGATTTACATATGTGAGACAACCTAATAAAGGACTTTCATGCGTTAGAAACACAGGAATCAGAATGGCTAATACTAGATATATTATGTGTTTAGACCCAGATGACAAAATTTCTAGTACCTATATAGAAAATGGAATTAAATATCTTGATGAACACGATGATTGTACATTATATTATGGGAGAGCAAAAATGTTTTGGGATGATGGTACTGAAAAAGAATGGAATCTTGATAATTTCGATTATAAAGCACTAATAAGATATAACCATATATATTCTTCGTTTATTTATCGCAAAGAAGATTTTAACCGTGTAGGTGGATATGATGAATATATGAATGCATATGAAGATTGGGAATTTTTGATACGTCTTTTGTATGGCGGTAAAAAAGTATATATGTCAGATGATTTTGTTTTTTACTATAGGAGGCACAAAGGAAGTATGGATAATACAGTAAATAAAAATGTGGAAAAATATAAAAGATATATTTACAATAAGAATAAAGAGTTAATTTTAAATGTATTGAAAAATGAATAGTGATACAAAAGCAAAAGATAACAGTTATCTAAAGAATCTCTTGAATATGAGGATTAATGAGTATAAGATGCTCAATGCAACATTATGTGAAATGATTGGAAGGAATTCTTCAAAGCAAGTTATTGATTCTATGAAATCAGAATTGGGTGGTATTATGTCTGAAATAGAAAACATTAACAAGGATTTGGAGAAGATTGAAAACGGAGAGAAAGAGGTTACTTACACTTATTATGATAAAAACGTGAAAGAGAAGAAAAACAAGGGGTTCTATGATTCAATCGTAAAAAAGAACAAGGCAGTACAGTTTAAGGAAGCTGAAGGCATCAAAAATGGTGAGACCCCAACAAAGTACAATTACGAAAACATCTATAAGAAAGTTGAAACTAAGTACAATAACAATTTTAAGGCAAATCAAGATGATTTGACTAAGGAATTTGTTGAGGATTTGAGAAACACCGTTGATTCTAGATTGCAGAGCAATAGGTTTTTGGTTAATTTGAAAGAACCGTTAAGTATCCCAGAGATAATGGTTAAATCGGTATCATTTGACCCAAGAGAACATAGGGTTTATGTGTGCATATATGATTTTGTTACCGATTTTGGAGGTGCTAGATACCCGATTTTACAAGTATTGAAGTATGCACCAAATACATTTAGTTTCAAGGTAGAGCATTTGGATGCAAATGGAAAAGTAGTATATACTGAGAGATATTCTAGGTGTCATATAACTGAGGTATACAGAGACCCAATTGATTATTCTAATGATGATTTTTCAAAGATACAAATATTTATCGGTTATCAGAATGTAGAATATGAAACAAGTAAGTAATAAAAAAAATATTACAAAACCAAAAAAAACAGTTAGAAAACGTACAGTCTCTAAGGTAAGGAAACCCACTAGGAAGACTGTACGTGTTCACCCTAAATTCGGAACATCCAAGTTAGAGGAAGATTTCGCTAGAGATTTTCTAGATAAACTTAAAGTGAGGTATGTTTATCAGTTTGAAGCAAAGGATATTGGTAGATTCTATGATTTTTATCTTCCAGATGTTAATTTAATTATTGAAATTGATGGGTCATATTTCCATAGTGACCCTAGGTTGGTTAAGGAAGAGAATATGAATCCTATGCAAAAACGTAACAAAAGGGTTGATGAATACAAAGATAGATGGGCATTAATACATGGTATACCGCTCATAAGATTCTGGGAGAAAGACATTCGTGAAAACCCTAAGATGGTTATGGATGAGTTAAAAAAAAGATTATATTTGGAAACCGAGAAAAAGTCTTTGACTGAAAAGAAAAATAAAAGACATATAAATAAAATCAAATAAAATATATTTATTGTGGAAGTTACGTTATATATGCCTTATTATGATTACAATGACAGTGCTTTTGATGTAAACAGTGATTACTATGGTGACGAAGAATACATTAAGGCGGTATCTAGTGAGTATAATAAAAACAAAGACATTGTTTACAATTCAATGATGAACTATAATAATGGCACTGGAAGCCTCATAGGTGGAGATGGGCAAACTTACAAGTTTGGTTCTGATACGTCTCAGAAAGAGGATAAAATAGCCTATTCAAGTTGTAAAGGAATAGTGTATGATGAAAATGGGAATGATGATAATGTTGACAATTTAATCACGCATTTTGTAGACCAGAAACCATTTATAGAAATGTTTGAGTTTGATGACACTAGTAGTGAAGAAGAATTCATTTCGGAAATCTCATTGTGGGTCAAGGAGCATAATGCGATTAACAAATATAAAGATTTTAAAGGTGAAGAATGGGCTTGGATAAAAGAGCCTAAAAGGAACGTTAAAATGCATTTTATTAATAAGGCTGGTGAAGATTTATATGCAATTCTTGAAAACTGTAAAATCATGGATATAGTTGACGATAATTCAATGATTGTTTTTATTGAAAAATTAAGATTAATAGATAATTTATAAATTATGGCAAAAAAGAAATTAACTGAAGAGCAAGAAAATGAGATTAGAACTCTTTTAGAAAACAATAAAATGTTGGAGAAAACAAAAAAGGAGGCTGCTGACAGAGGAAAAACTCAGTCAGTAAAACAGATTGAGAGAGCGCAGCAAGAGGTCATCGAACATATTAACAGCATTGACCCATCTGTGCTTGGAATTAATACTCCTAAGAAAACATCTTTGTCTTCAAAAAAGCAAGCAGTGCAAAAAAACCTTTTCCAAGATACTGATATGTCAATTTTTGATATGTTGGAGGATAATGAGAAAGCAAGACAAGAAGAGAAGGAACTTATGACTGCCGAATCTCAAGATAATGTTGCCGAAGAATACGATATGAGACCTAGTGATACCACTATTGCCAATGAGTCTACTTTTAGCAATTCAGACACAATGTTGCAATACGATGTAATACAGTTGCCAAGTAACGGTCAATGCTATAGGAGTAAGGTTGATAGAGTTCCAGTTGCTTATTTAACGGCATATGACGAAAATATTATTACTTCACCTAATCTATATAAAGATGGACTTGTAATTGACTATTTGCTTAAAAATAAAATTGTTAATAGTGAAATTAATGTTGAAGACCTTGTTAGCGGTGATGCTGATGCAATTACATTGTTTTTAAGGGCAACGAGTTATGGTCCAGATTTCCCGATTGTAGTGCGTGACCCAGATACTGGTGAGCAGATTGAATCAACAGTTGACCTTACAACTCTTAAGCCAAAAGAGTTTAAACTAGTTGGTGATGAGAATGGGCATTTTGAATACGTTACGCCAATTAAGAAGGATAGAATTAAGTTCCGTTATCTAACAAGGAAGCAAGAGAGACAACTTAGACAAGTTACTGAACTTGAAAGCTATGGAACTAAGGCTCATATGCTAGATAGGGAAAGAGAAACATTGTCTGCCGCAATTATGAATGACAAATATATTACGGACGCTGAGAAGAAGTCTATTAGGGCTGCGATTAAAACAATGGAGTCTTGGGGTAAAAGACTGTTGAATGCCAATTCATCAGAATTTACAAAGATTATGACTAATAATATGCAATTGCAGATTGTTGCCGTTAATGATAATTATGACAGAGATTACGTTAGGAAATATATTAATCAAATGCCAGCAAGAGATTCATTAATGCTTAGAAAATATATTAATGACAATGCTCCAGGTATAGATTTCAACATAACGGTAGAAAGACCAGAGAGCCTAGGAGGTGGCTCGTTTAACACCTTTCTTAACTGGGACGATTCTGTTTTCCTCAATATCTCCGATGTATGAGCAAAATCTTAAGGATGAACTTTTTGCTTGTCATACCTATATGAAAATTCCATTTGATGCGCTTGATAAAATGCCAATACGAGATAGGAAATACTATATACATAAGTATAACGAGTATATGGAGCAAAGAAATGCTGCAATGGAAGGGAATTCTTCAAGTTCATCTTCTGATATAGGAAAATATACTAGTATGAGCCAAGGGCTTAATGGCGATGACATTGCTGAAGAAATGGGGCTAGTGTAATATAAAGGGTGGGACATTTCCTACCCTTTTTATATTTATATATAAAAAGTTAAAAGAAATGGACAAGACATTTAAGCCAACTGTTGAATGGATGGCACAAAAATACCAAGAAATGAACGAGCAGCTATTCAATGGTGTATTGGGTGATTGTAACTTTAATATTTTCACTACTGGTCGTGGCTCTCAAGGCGGTACTCTTGGGTGGTTTAAAATCGGTGCTAGAGGCATTAGAGTTGACAGATATAGTAGGAGGATGTTTAAGAAAATTGGTTGGGATAAGGAGTACATAGACAAGCATAATTTTGTTAATCTATGTTGGCCAACAATAGAACTAAACGGTAATTATAGCGGAACTGAACACGGTTTTCTTGCCACATTGGTACATGAAATGTGCCATTATTACACATATATGAATGGCTATTGCCCAAAACAAGGTCACGGCATAGAGTTTAAAGAAATCGGTTCGATTGTCTCTAGTCGCTCTAACGGTTTATTCACGATACAAAGGCTAGCAACAGCAGAAGAAATGAGCGAGCTTGAGTTGAATGATGAAATGAAGGCTAAACGTGCAAATAGGCTTGCAAATAAGAAAGCATCCGTAACTGCCGTTATTGTATTTACTCAAGGAGGAAAAGTTAAACTTACAATGACATCTAACAAGAATCTAGTTAATCTTATCACTAAAACTGAGGAGGACGGAAGAAATGAAAAGGTGGTTTCAACAAATGATGCAAATATAATAGACTATCTTTTCAGTAAAGGCTATAGAAAAAATATGCGTACTTGGAGGTATTGGAGTCTTGAAGATAAACCTTGGATTAATGAACTTAAAAACATGTTACTAGAGGCAAGTGGTGAAATGCTTGGCGTTAGAAGACAACAGTCTCAACCACAGCAGCAAGTTCAGCCCCAACAGAAAGAGCCTAGGAGGATATTCTCAATAAAAACTAGTACAGGGTCTTTTGAACATGATGGAAGCGTATATAATTCATTATTTAAGGCATTGAGAGAAAGATTCCCTAAAATGAGTGATGATACAATAAAGAAAATAATGAACAATCCAAACAATTACAGAATGGAAGAGAGCAGAAAAACGGCAAAATCAATCATCAGAGAGGTCATTGATGAGTTAATGAACAATGAATTTAGAGGTTCTGACAATGATACGGTTGAGATAACACCAGATATGAATCTAGGGAAGTTTTCACCGTTAGAGGCAGAGTAAAATAAAAATGGAGGATAGATGTGTTTCTACCTCCATTTTTCATTAATTTTTATTTACAATACTCTTATAGAATTCTACTCTCTGTTTGCATATTTCAGCGAGAGAATATCTATCTTTTACAAAATTATATAGATTATCTTGAAGCCTCTTTAGCATATCTGCATCGTTTGCTAATTTGTTGATGTATTTAGCCCATTGTTTATGGTTTTTAGATGAGTCTACAAGTAGCGCAGTACCTTCCTCATTAATTTTACCTCCCTTTTCAATCATTGGAACTAGGTTTATTGTATAAGCGCCAAAATTCTGACCAATGAATGCCGTATGGGTAAAGCCACACTCTATTTCCTTAAGTTCAGATTTAACCATATTAAACTCGTTTTCTTTCAATGGAGCAATAAGGACATCTACATTCTGATAATGTGTTGCATAATTACTGATATGTCTAGTCCACATTCTTCTATATGGTTCGTTAGTGAATGGGTCATCAACACCAGCAGCATATTTCATTAAGAACTCTTTGTGCTCTGGAGAAATTGTTTTATAATTATCTGTAAAAATTTTTTCATAGTCACACCATACACTTTCTTGTGGAAGAATAGGTTTAGTCTCTGCCTCTCCGTTCTCTTTGTAGATAGTTCTAGTTCCTCTCGTATCAAATCCACATAGAACAAATTGCACTTTATCTTTGTCCACTTGTTTGGTTATACCATTTAATAGCTCCAAATCTTTTAAATGTGAAGAGCCACAAATTATCCCTACTCTTAATTTGTCCGTTCTTGGGTTCTTAGGGACAGAATACTGTTTTTCTTCAGGATTTATTGCATTTGGAAACACTTTGACATTTTTGTTATGCTGTTTTAGAATATTAGCAAAAATAGGGGTTGTGGTTGTTACATAGTCAGCCTTTTTAAGGTGATTTATAATTGGCTCATGCCATCTTTCTTTCCTAGCAGTAATTGACATAGGGTGGTCATTACCTAGTTTATAATGGTCATCTACGTCAATAATCACTGGAATTCCTAGGAATTTAATCATGTCAATAATCTTGCATTGTTTGTCCAATTGCTTATGAATATGTATTAAATCGTATTGCTTCAAAAATGTTTCTAGGTCTCCATTTGGCATATTATACACAATGTCAACGTCAAATTCATCACCATAATGTTCTGCAATGTATACATGTGGGTCAACTGAACGAAACTTACCACAACCGCTTCTATCACTAGGTATTACTAGCATCTTAATTTTTTTATCCATATTTTTTATTAAAAAATAAAGTTAAGAAGCAATATTATCAATAGATAAAAATAAAAAAGGCATTACAATAATGCCTTTTTGTGATTATTTTCAATTATCATTTGTTCCATAAGACAATTATATATTTTGAAAGATTTAATATGCCCGATAAATGACCCAGCGAAATATTTTTCAATTGGATATATCCTTGTTGGATTTAGCATATAGTTATATTGTATTGTTTCTGCCAATCCTTGAGTTCCACCACCTATTGAAATGTTATATGGAACACCTTCTTGTTTTTCGTATAAATCATTCAGTTCTCTAAGCTCTATTCTAGGTAATTCTTTTGATATGTATTTAAGTTTTCCGTTGATGTAGAACATAAATTTCATTTTGTCACCACCTATAAATGTTATTCTAATATTGATAGTGACCCATTCGCATTCTGGTATTACGTTTTCTGATGAATAGCCTTCTACTATAGATGTTTTGTCTCTTCCTTCTTTTTCACAGTCAAGTGTAAGAAGTCTGTAGCCAATTTCCCCTTTATCCGTGATTCTAAAGGCTAAAGCGTTGTTGTATAAGTCTTTGTATGGATTGTAATAGTTAGCGTCTTTATCCCTCAATGTGTCAATTGTGCTTACAGTGTATCCAGTTTTAGTACGATTCATTAAAATGAATAAATTTCCTTTGAAATTGTTTTTTCTACCGTAGTACATGTATTGTGTTCCTTCAACCCAGTTTCTAATTGTTTTACCTGATTTAGTTCTATCAAACATTAAGTATTTGTTATCAGTGTAAAAATAATACCAATTTGCTTCTGCTAAGTTAAAGCCATTATCTGTGTAATATTGGAAATCTGTAATATCAAGTTCTGGTTCAACGTAATATAGACAATCCTCTAAATCTCCTAAACCATCCCATCCACCAATATAGTCATCTTCACCGAATGCCAAACCTCCGCTTAAAATTTCATCGTCTTTTTCTTGGGTTTCGATTTTTTCTTTTTTATATCTAATAGGGCATCCACACCCAACAAAAAATGGTTTTAAAACATATTTTTCTTCTTTAGGGATATTGCAGCACCAAGAAGACATATTGATGTGATTTTCGTTTTCATCAATTATTTTTGGTTTTTCTACTGGTTGCACTTCAACATAATCAAACATTTCATTCCAATCACAATAATCTTTGGCATATAAGTCTTCGTCATAATAGTTGAAATTTGTGTAATCGTCAATATCTAATGGAGGGTCTTCATAAAATTCTGGGTCTAAATCATAAAAGTTACCAATAATGTGGTCTTTTTTATCAATTTCACCACCTTCTACGAAATCATCCATTCCTAACTGGTAGCAATCTTCTAACCCGTCAATATCATCTTTATCATAAAGATATATCCATTTGTTCTCTGACCTAGTTCCAATATAGAAGAATATACCTTTGTTGTCTGGATATTTATCATTTAATGTTTTATTTGATTCTGGTTCTATATCACATTTTTTCAATGTGAATTCAATGTTATAAGTTTCGCCATCGTCAAAATGTGTTGGTAATACTTGATATTTATCACATTCTGTTTTGAAGAAACCTTGATAGAAACCGCCATTAAATGTTACATATTCATCGTTGCAATGCAAAGGATAGTCATATTGAAGCGTGCTTCCGCTTACGGCATGTAATTTAAGGCTTGTATCGTTTTCTTCGATTTTCAGTTTATTTGTTTGAAATATATCTAGAAAGTCTTTGTTAGTGATTCTATCTTTTCTAAATGTGAAAAGACCATTGTCTACTCCAGTGTATGTAATGTTATATAATGTATACCCAACGGATATTGCATCTTCCCAAGTATATTTGCTATTGCTTTGAAGCCATCCACTATCGCAGTCAGCATCAGCCAAGTTAATGTAAGAAATAATGCAGTCATCAGAATTGTTTTTAAAATGCCCATAGGTATCTTTATTAACAAAGAAATCCCAATATTCATCTTTGTTAATTCTTAGTTTTAGATTATGATAATTATTTACCTTTAAATTTGCCATAGTAATGCATTATTTTACTATCTTATAAATATTTATAAATAATTAAATATTAATGTATGAAAATAATAAATTTGAATGAATCACAGTTTGGTAGGATATTTGAAGGAGTTACAGACGGAGATTTCGGGAAGAGTTCAGTTCCAGAATACCAAGATTTGTCTAAAGTAACAAACCAATCGAAAATCATTGACCAAGATGGGGATGAAATTAATTCAAACCCTATAACAACAGATAAATTTGCTAGCCAGCAAACTCCTCAACAATGGGGAAGTGTTGGCGGTAGGAAATCATCTAATACAATTTAATTGAAATGGCTATAATATTTGAAGACTCAGCAAAAGTAACAAAAAAACAAATACCAATTCCGCAGAATGCCAAGAATGTGTTCAAAGCAATGAAAAAGATATATGAACCATACTTGGATAAGAATATTCCTGGAAGTAAAATTCTGAAGTCTTTGGGTAGTGATAAAAAATACAACAAAAAAGGTTCTAATGCTAATTCAAACGGCAAAGAGATTAAACAAGATTCTGTTAATGTCAATGATGCAAAAGTCAGATTGCACAGAATGAATAAATTACCTAAAAACAGCATTCAGTATCAATTAAACGGTGGGGAATTGGCTGCTAACTTATACAGAAAGGGCATTGAACGTGCAAGAGGTACTAAAGAGGTGGAGGCAGTTAAACCGCCAAAGCCAACGTCAAACGTTAGTCTAAAGCCTAGCGAGATAAAACAAGAAACCGTTAAGACTCCAAGTGGTAAAATTACATATACTGTTACTGCTGAAAATAGGATAATTAGAGAATCATTTGATGAGGAACATCCATTTTTTGAATATTTAAATGATTATGACGCAAATTATGTATTTGACGAGTTTTTATCAAACCCTAATGGAAAACAGAGCTGGGGGGTGCTAATTAACCCAAATATGTATGCAAAAGCATTGAGAGAGTTTACACAATATGGCAGATTGGTTAAATTTCCACCTAGATATGTTTATCAATGGGTAGGAATTATAATGAAAAATACTGCAATACTAAAAGCAAATACAGATATAGCAGGACATAGCCAATGGTTTCCTTACGAGGAGTTTGAGGATTTCATTAATTCTTATTTCAAAAATAATAGGGAGATAGAAATTAATGGGGATGATGTTAAAATAGAGTTATCTCCAGAAGATGTTGTAAAACTTTGCCAAGAAGATTTTTCTACGTTAAACGAGGCGGTTGACAAGTATGGACAAACATATTTTCCTTGGATTAGTCAAAGTGATGCAGATAGGATGGCTGCTAGGCAAGATTTGGAAATGGAGAAAGCTAAATTCGCTCAAAAGTATGGCGATATTGGAGAATATATAGCGGATTTCAATGAAAATCATAAATATGGTGGTGAAATAGAGGTAGACAATAGCACTAACAAATTATATTGGGTGGTAGGTTGTTCAGCTTTTTTGGATTTAATTGGATTTTTTGAATGGATGCAAATGCCAGATGGAAGTGACGCTTTTTCTGATTTTGGTATAGAACCATTAGAAAAAATACTTTCAGAGTATGATGAAAATTTACCCCCAGAAAAAGTATTAGTAATTGTAAATAAGGCACTTGATGTCTATCATCAAAGAGGCGATATGGCTTCTATATTTGTTACTAGAGGAAGTAGTGCTTTGAACAGAATAGCAGAACATAAGAAAAGAAATCCTAGAAAAATATATATAACTGAAAAACAAATGATTAGAAATGGCAAATACGTTAAATAATACATTAAATAAAGTTGGCGATGCAATAGAGGCTGTTTTTGGAACGAAAAAAACAGCACCATCAGTTGACCCAAATCGTGTATATACTGGACAAACTTGCCTTGAGCGTTTTGGAATTGAGGCTAGGACAGAACATTTGTTCAGAAATGAATGGAAAAGAGATTTGCAATACACAAAGACTCTTGTAGATGCTGAATACCTCATACAGACAGAGTTTAAGGTTTCGTCTTATGAAGATAGATTAAGAGAACAAGAAGAAGCAAAGGTTCAAAAACAAAAAGAACTTTCAGAAAAGGAAATTAAAAAAATAGAGAAAAAAAGAGATAAAGCTAAAGAAAAATACGATAATTATAGTAAAATTCTAGAAGAAAGGCAGCAGTCAAAAGAAAAGATATAAAAAGTATATAAATACTATTTATATAAAAAATAAAATATTTAAAATTTATAGAGAATATGGCAACAACAGTACAAAACGGAAGAACATGTTTGGAAACTAGGGGCTATGAAGAACGCCATAATGAAATAACTCGTAGTGATTACAACATTACAAATCAATATGGAGCAACCCATAAAGATGCATTGAGCGATGGAGATGCCCAAGGTAAAGGCACAGGACATGGAGGTCATACGCATTTTTTACCAAACTGCCAGTTACCAACAACCCAGATTAATTATAGTAATTTTGATACAGAAAATGGGGGAGGATGCTATGATATTAAAGGTAGAAACGGAATAAGCGGTCGTGAAAGGGCAATGGCGATTTCAATGTATAATAAGGAAGTGCCTTACGGGGCAAAACTTGTGGATACCACTGCTAACATAAACGATGGACAGTATTTTGTTGGTCAGCAGATTGGAAGTCCAGTTTCTAATTGTGGATAAACAATAATTGGCTTAAATAATAAATTATATGGTTTACGGAAATAAAAGATTGAATGACCTAGCCAAAAACATATTGATTGGCATGGAGTTGGTTGATAAAAGAGTTGATACGCTTGGTGGTAAAAAAGTGAAGAAAGAACTTAACGAGGAAGAACAAAGGCAAGCCATAAAGGAAACCAATGACTTTTTCTCTGATAAGCGTATGCAAAGAAAACTTGAGGCACTGAAGAACTTAATTGTGGATAATACGTATAGAGAGCAGTTACAGAACTTATACAAGGGTGCTAAAGCAACGTCTGATAGCCAAATCAACAGTATGAATATGGAAGTGAAGTTCAATCCATATAATGAGAAGGAATAAATGATTAATCTTACGTTATACGACATTGTTAAGAATCTTTTAAAGGAAGATGTATCAAGCGATGAGGTTCTAGATGCTATTAGAGGGAAATACTATGTGCGCATTAACTATGACGATGGTATGGAAGATAATGGCGGGAATCCCAAAGGAAGTCGTGTAATACAGCCAATGGCATTAGGCACAACGAAGAAAGGACACCCAGTGGTTAGAGCATTTCAAGTTAGCGGAAACTCAAGAAGAGGAGCACCTAAATGGAAATTTTTCAG
>AUXO014462142.1_pt1 | contig 29317 bp, 50 predicted proteins | sample 768731 | NCBI WGS metagenome assembly AUXO01 (sample SAMN02715735, study PRJNA202380) | gut metagenome | biome: sheep rumen | host: Ovis aries | place: New Zealand: Palmerston North
GAGCCACCATCCGCTGGTGGCTGGTCTTCCCGACGGGAGACTACCCACAGTTGACCTGACATAAGTTGGGTCAGCGCCGCCAAGCCGCAAGCTCCCGGCGGCGCAAGGTCGCAGTGCTGCATGGAATCCATGCGACACTGCGACCTTGCCCTGCCGGGAACGTGGTGTTCCTGGTTAAAGCCACAAAAACCGAAGGAGGTTATTATGTGGAAAGATAGTTATGGATTTTGGTTCAAGGGAGTACGTATCAGAAAATTTTCCTCACTCCCTCCCAATTCGGGATTGAGTGAAAAAAATTTCATCTGCGCTACTATCTTCCGGGAGCTTGATGGTTCCCGAACTCTAGAACTCCGAACCACGGGGAATACCGTGCGTGTCTCCTGTCCTTTCAATCTGGCTCTGGACTTTCTGCTTCGGGCCAGAGTAGAGGCTCGAACAATTCGAGCAGAAAGGGCGGCTCAAAAGGCTGCCATCGAGGCGGAGTTGGCCGCCATTAAGGAAAGAGAAGCCTATTGGACAGAAAAAGCCCGGCAGGAAGACGAAGAGCGAGAGAAAGAGTGGGAAGCCCTCTCCTTTGAAGAGAAGGAAGAACGAGAGAAAGAGTGGCGGAGAGTGCGTCGCGCTCTGTCCCAAGACCCTCCCCGGTGGGAGAGGGACAGCTTTTGATTTTCCTCGGAACAACGGAGCCGCATGGAATCCATGCGGCTCCGTGATTCTGCGGAGAACGTGGTGTTCCCGCAACAACAACCAAAGACCAAAGGAGGTCTGCAATGGAAAACGAAAACAAGAACAACATCGTTACTCTTTTAGCTCCGCCGGACACGGAGCGGTGGATAGACCTAACCACCGGAACCCTCTATGAGAGGGTGACGGTATGGCAAAAGGGAAAACGTCGCCTGCGAAGCGAAAGCTTCGGGGGCGGTGGATACACAGAGAATACTAAAAGCCGTTCCCTCTCCCCCCAAGAACTCTCTGAACTCATCCGGCAGGATGAAGCAGAGAGAGGAAAGAGAAAGGCGGCGCAGGATGAGGCTGCTGCCTATCAGAAGAGGATGAGGGACTATCAGTCCCTCTGGGAGGCCCATGAGGATGAAGAAATCCTCAATGGTTTCAAGGTGCGGACATGTTATGGCGGCCCGCACATTGCGGATTCGTATGGAAATATTCTTTTCTCAATCCCGAGGGACATCAAGTCCCTTGAGGAATTAAGAGAGAAAATAGATGGATTACTCGACAGGTACTTTGAATACTGTGACGAGTAATCCATTCTCTTCCCCGGAACAGAGAGCCTGCATGGATTCCATGCAGGCTCTCGATTCTGCGGAAGACATGGTGTCAACCGCAATTAAAAGCCATTCAACCATAAGGAGGTTATCATGGCTATTTGTACCTATGGACAGTTGGTCGAGGTGTTTGAAAATTCTAAAGGCGCATATTTCGCGCCGAAGTATCCTACCCGTTCAGCGTGGGAGAGAGGTGTATTGGAGTACGCTCGTCAAATTCTCGAATATCCCTGTTTCCCGGATGGGGAAGAATTTAACGACAACACCATTGAGAAGAGGTTTCTCAATGGTGCGCAGGACTGGAAAGAGTACAGCGAAGGGGGATGTGCTCTCATCTACGACAAGGACATTGCGGAGCGCCTCACTCCGCCGTCTCATGTAGACCGTCTGCTCCGGAGAGCAGATAAAGAGGGAGGTACTTACCTCATTGATGTTCAAGCCAGAGCACTCTGGCAAGCAATGCGATTGATCAAATACAGCCTCCACTATGTCTATAATCATACGCTTTATCAGTGGGTAACGTATGATACATGGAGAAGTGAAGAAGGTTGGCAGGTCAATAATACATGTAAAACAGACATTTATATGTACCTCCACAACGAATATTCGGAGCGCGATATATTGGCGATGCTCCGGAAGACCGTCTTTAAAAGCACCTGCCGGTGCATCGCTATAGACCGCTCCGTTTGGGGGGATGGATTCATAGAAATCATCCGTCCCAAAGACGGATTCATGTATGGCAGGTTGGAAGAGGTAAAATTCTAAATTTCTTCCTCGGAACAACGGAGCCGCATGGAATCCATGCGGCTCCGTGATTCTGCGGAAGACATGGTGTCAACCGCATTTAACAAAGACCAAAGGAGGTCTATTATGGCGTACTGTGTGAAGGAAGTTATGATTGAAGGTGTTGGCTCTCTGAAGATTTATTACGACGAAATCGGTGATAACCCAATCAAAGATTGGGGACTCCCAATAACTGTAGATCTCTTCGGAAGGTACGAACACCTCGGTTCGGATTACAGGGCCAAAGATTATGAGGGTTTTAAGTACTTAAGGGAGGATGAATATCTTCGGAAACTCAAGAAGATAGAGAGGGAAGGAGGAATAGTTCTTCCTGTCTATGCTTATGAGCATAGCGGGATCGTTTTCAAAACCTATCCTTTTTCCTGCCCGTGGGATAGTGGGCAAGCAGGTTTTATTTATATAACCAAGGAACAAATAACAGAGGGCCTTGGTTATAAACCGGGAGAAAAAGGTAGGAGAATTGCAGCGAAGGAGTATTTGAAAACTCAAGTAGCCATGCTCTCCGCTTATGCAAATGGGGAGGTTTACGGCTTCGTTCTTGAGGATGAAGAAGGCGAAGAAGTGGACTCTTGTTGGGGATTCTTCTGTACAGGGAGATTCTCTGACGTCATAGATGACATGAAGGATTGTATCGAAGAGAAATATCATCGTCTCTTCGATGAAATGTAGTAAAAATTTCTTCGCTCCCTGCATGGAGTCCATGCAGGGAGCATTCATCAACCAAAGACCAAGGAGGTCAAGATGTACTTGTATCCGGCAGTTGAGAAGATGAAGGAAATATGCGATATGGAAGGGAGACCATATATGGTCTCCGATAGGCAAGGGAGGGTTATGAGCATCGACGCTCTGATTAAATCCCTCCTCGACCGCTATGTTGCGGTAGATGAGACGCCGGAGTTCAACCGGCACTACATTATGATAGAGGATTCCCTGCATCAGATTGTGGAGGGGGAATTAGACTGGCTTCCGGTTTACACTATTGAATATGTGGAGGTGTAAGATGAGACTTAAATTTGATCTGCAAAGGGTTTCCCTTCGGAACGCACACAAGCGTTTTATGAGGGGAGAAGAGATCTATCTCTGTCCTTCAAAGCTTAATCCATATTATCTTGGAGGGGTGTTTCTCTATCCCATTTCCAAACAAGAAGAGGATAGAGACTTTCATGTCTTCCTCCGTAGTTATGTATGGTATAATTGCGTCTCGAATGAGACAGGGAAGAAGGCAAGTTTCTATATCAAAAGGGAGGTGTAAGATGAGTAGGACTTATTGGCGGGTAAAATACGACCGCCTTGAATACAGGGTGTTTTACGACGGAGGGACTTACTCTTTCTGGAGAGGGGAACTTTGGACAGAGAAGGAACTTTGTAATCTCTACAGAAAGTGGGGTATGCCCCTTACCTGGGCTTGGTTTGAGAAAGTGGAGGTGAAACACATTACACGTGGTTTCCCTCCGACGTTCAAAGATAGAGGTAAAAGATATGTATCTGGAGCCTCTTGGTTAAGAGTAATAGGGTGAAGGAGGCAACGATGTACATTAAGGGACTATATACAGGCTATGTTGCACGGGTTATCAACCCGCAAAAGGTAGAGGGATGCGAACCATTTTGGTTACACGCACATTACGAAGGGGAGGATGGATGCAAAACCATTTGGGAACCTGTTATTATAAGTTATGGTTTTAGGTTTCCCAAGAAGTGGGGCTTGCGTTGCAGGGGAATCAAGAAAAAAGAGTGGCAAGGCATGGAAGCATATTGCTTCGATTCGGAAGGATACTTCGCCACTATGAAAATGTAGTTCTCATCCATTCGCTCCCTGCATGGAGTCCATGCAGGGAGCATTTATCAAAGAGCAATGACCAAGGAGGTCAAAATGAAAACTTGCTTTCAGTTCTATCTTTCAGGCTTTCCGGGATGCTACAACACTTTTCTTACCCTTGATTACGACGGAGAAGTGAGTAGGGAGATGGTCAAAGAGTATCTCTACGATTTGGGTCTTCCCTCTTCAGATTCCTTTGGTTTTGAGTACTTCGCCGAATACAATCTGAATGAATGGGAGAGAACTATAATACGTTACTACGAGGAAGAAGTCCGCTCCCTTATGCGGGAGATGGGAATAAGTCCTCTCGCTTTCTCTGTTACAGGATTTTGGAGACCGAGAGAATATAATTTTATGAACGACCGTTTAGAAGTAGAATGGTCGCCATCGAAGAAAGATTACGAGAAGGTATTAACTATATGCAAAGCTCATCGAAATGAGTTTCAGAAGTATGTGAAAGAAAGATGGTCAAGTAGGGACGGATTCATCTCTTTTATGCCGGATGACTCAAAGGATTATCTTGATGTTCCTTTGGAAGGACAACATCAGAGAGACAATATGGCAGGGGAACTTCTTTACTTTGCTTTGAATCAGGGCAAAGACAAGATCCAAGACATTGAGTTTTGGTTTATAGAGGATGTTTCTCAATGGGATTACATCGACCTCGAAAGGGTCTTTGATGTTTTGGATGCTCACAAAGAGAAAATAAAAGAATGGTTGAACAAAGGGGAAGGTGATCAGATTTATCATCGCCTTTGTGATGAGATGAGAAAAGAGGTTAAAGATGTACATGGTAGCTGAAGTGAAAGGTGACGGTATTGGATACAAGGTTTGTTCTTCCGGATACAAATCATTGAAGAAAGCAATTTGGGATTACAGACTCCGAAAAGAAGGGAGGGAAAATCTTTGTGTAATACAAGTTCTCAAAGGGCGTGGTTACGCACTTGTGGTACACAAAGATAAATAAACTCCATCGCTCCCTGCATGGAGTCCATGCAGGGAGAATTTAATCAAAGATCAAGGAGGTCAGGATGAAAGTAAAGAGAGAGTTTAAGTGTCAAGGTTTTCTGTTCCATCTCAACGATGTTCCGGCTCGGTCTGTTCATAGAGAGTTTCTCGGGAGATACTATCTTATGATTTGGGATGAAGTCTATGAAAGATGGACACATGTTTCAAGCTTCGATACAAAGAAGCAAGCAGTTGAATTTATCAAACAACGAAGGAAAGAGTTTCTTCGTTTCAAGAAAACTATGGAGGTATAAAATGATTACTCTGAGACTTACTTCGTTGGAGGTTGGTTGTCTTACTGTGGTACTGAACATCGCTCATCGCATAGTGAAAGCAACCACAGATAAACCGGCAAAGAATGTTCTTGCTATTATAAAAAAGATTGCAGACGTTCAGTGTGAGCAAGGTTTGGATGCTGAACTGTACTTCGTCTCTCTCCAGGCCGAGCAGTGGGAATTGCTAAGAAGGATAGTTCTTACTTACAAAATAGTAACTGGCTCGATAGCTGTATCTTCCTCCCTTCTTCGCAAGATCGCGGAGAAAATCGAATCATACTAAGCCCAAGGAGGGTATCATGGGAAAGAAAATGTTGGTAGCTGTCTATGGTAAGCGTGTAGAAATTTTCAGAGAAGTAGAACCTGAGAATCCTTACTATCTTTACTCTTGGATTATTCCAGAGATTGTGTTCAACCTTCCTGAATTGGAAGATAAAGGGAGTGTGTATCCAAAAGACTTTCCTATAGGGGAAGAACTCAAAGACCCTAACAATCTAGGTTTTCCTCTCACCGTAAATAGAATGGATGGTTGGCTCCAAATGGAAAGTTTTCTAGATATGGGTAGTATCGGAGAAGAGGATGGCTTTGTCTTTGTGAGGAATTGGAGAAATTTTTACCGCACAAAGGAGGAAGCTAAATCGTCAATGAACAAAATTGTTATGATGATGTCAGCATATTTAACAGGAAATGTCTATGGCTATCGTTTGATAGAGAACGACGAAGTTATAGATGAGTCTTCTCCTTTCTATTTAACTGATACCATGAAGGAAATGGTTGAGGAAATGAAGGAGGAGATGGAAGAACAGTGGAGCTATCTAATATAATGTTTCTCACCCCGGCATGGAATCCATGCCGGGGTTTATTCAAACCAAAGACCAAGGAGGTCAAAATGAGAGAAAACATTTACGAGATTTCCTTCTGGCTGAAGGACAAATTTACGTACAAGCTTGACCAACAAGAGTATCGCTTTTGTACTGGTCATATTTACAGAGGGAGAGACTTCAGTAACTTCCTCGTTCACCTTGATTACGTAGTCAATGGAGAACGTACACGTTCTGTCAACGCTGTTCTCATCCCTTGCTACGGTCACGTGCTCTATGCAGTGGGGGATGACGGTTTTATCCATTGCTTCGGTGATTTACATGGGTTCAGGAAGTTTGTTATGAGTAGAGAACCTATGTATCAAGCACCGAAACAGAGGTTCGTCCAAGAAATATTGGACAGAACGTTCTGGCCGTACAACATGGAAATACTAAATGAGGTTGAGGCTCAACTCAAAGAAATCCTTGGAGGGATTAAACATGACTGAGAAATTTAATCTGTGGGTGGTAACTTTGAAGGGGCATTTGGGTTATGAGGTTCGTTATAGAACTTTACAAAATGCCATAGGTATGATAGAATATATTAAAAGAACTTCGCCGGATGTGCCGGTGAAATTAAGAAGGGAGAGTGTATCCCTCACCTTTAACTAGACCAAGGAGGTCAAAATGAAGTACATAGAAGCAGTTGAATTGTTGGTAGAGACAGCAGAGGAAACTGGTCGTCCTTATGTCATTGACGATGGGGCTACCAGTTGGGATGGAGATGCTCTCATTGACGAGTTGAACTCCATTGATGACTGGGAAGATGATGAGGAAAACGAGTACGGTTTCTCGGAGAATGCTTCGTCAGGTCTCGCGATTGCGAAGTACAATTCTCAAGGCTTTCTCGAATCAATCCCTATCTATAGGGTGAGATTCACCGATGAGGAAGAATAACCCATAACTTACTCGCTCCCTGCATGGAATCCATGCAGGGAGCATCTATCAATGGTCAATGATTAAGGAGGTTTAACATGGATGTACGAAGAGTGGTTATTCGTTGGGACGGTGAGGAATATGTTTTCATCTCTTTTCCTTCTGAAGAAAGCGACAAGGAATCTATCAACGATGCAATACAAGAATTGTTCTACTGTATTGCAGATGAGATAGGGTTCCACGATGCACACAAACAAAGGGTTTATGTTTATAGTAAATCGGAGGATGTAATTGACGATTGTTATCAAGATGAATGGTATGACACATATAAGATGCTTGCACATCTTCAATTCTGGAAGTCAGATGTTTCGATGTTTCGAGAGTTTATAAGAGAGGGGGATTTACTTTCCTATCTCTTTGAACACAAAGAAGAGTTCCTTACATTGGAGGTGTGTGATTTAGATTCTTTGGGTGAAGATGGTACTGAAATAAGAGAGTACTTGGAGGAACAAAAACAAAAAGCAATCTGGGAAACAAAGATTGCAAACTTTGAAACTGCTGAAGCTCAAGATAAAGTGTGGGGTGAGTGATGGCAAAGATAACACCTATAACTAAAGTAAGAGAAGTTAAACCGGGAAAGGAATTTTCCAGCAGTATCATGGAAAATATAATGAAAATCTCTTACGAAGAATTTGGAAAAGATGAAGGTCTAACCTACGAAGAGTTCGTGAAGAGGGAATTGGAAGAAGGTGCCAAAGAATACAAGGAAATACAGCGCCTTCTCACGAGTATAGGTAACTATATTTGTAGCGATTAAATTTAACCCTTGAAAATCCATCCTCCATTGGGTTAAATGGTTTCCGCTATTTAACCCAATGGAGGCAAAAAGGAAGAAAACGATGGAATCATTACTAGAAACCGCTCTTCTTTGGACCGACGCAGGGTACAAAGTAATTCCGATTTCGTCGGATTCTGTCCCTTTGGTTCGAGGTCATTTTAATCACAGAGAAAAATACACTTCTTCCGATGTGGAAGCTTGGTGTAAATCTTTCCCCTCTGCACACTTGGCAATGGTGTGTGGGTATGAGGATATAATTGCGATTGACTGCGACGTTGAGAGACCTGCTCTCTCCCGTCGCATTATGAGTTTTATACTCCATGAATGCGGAAGAAGAAGGGTTACAATTAGAGAACGTTCCGGTTCTGAACGCTTCGCTATTATATGTAGGGCTGATGAAAGTTTGAAAAAATATTCTTACGGACATTCTCGAATATATATAACCGACAAAGATGTAAAACAAAATATAGAATACCTTGGCGACAATCGCTTACTTACAATTCAAGGAACTCACAGAAAACAAACCTTTTCTCAATATCAAGTAAATACCGTCACGCCTGTAAATCAACTGGTAAGGATAGGTAAAGATTTTCTCGTTTCTCTTTTTGAACTTTTTGAAAGTTATAGACTTCCCAAGTGGATACAGATAGAGAAAAGTAAGTTTGTACAGAAGCGTCGTGAAGAAGTTTTAGAAAGAATGGAGATAGAAAACACAGCAAAGAACTGGTGGGAAACTCAACACATAAGACCAATAAATTTGGGAATGGACGACGCTACTATAAAAAGAAAACCTCTTACTCAGGAAGAACTCAAATTACTTTTAGAAAATATAGACGGAAGTCAGAGAGAAAATTGGAAGAATGTAGGTATTTGTTTTTATAATTTCTATGAGGGTTCTGGAGAAGGACTTGAAAAATGGACAGAATGGTCAAGACAGTTTAAGGGTTTCAAGGGAAAAAGAGATCAATATTATCATTGGACAAGTTTCAAAAAAGGTTATTCTCACATGACCTTTGAGGTACTTCAAGGAAGGTACGATAAAGAAAACAGTAGAGGGAAAGGTAAATGGGAACATGTAGTAGTTACAGAAAAAACAGAAGAGATAACAGCATCACAAGAAAGATTCAAAGCGAAACATTTGAGCGGTGAAGATGATTATAATTTTATGATGGATAATTACGTACTTATATGCGAGGGAGATTGTGTTGGAGATTTAAGTAAATCCGTGGGAGAAAGTATACGACCAGTTAAAACTATGCGGAGTTTCCTTTCCTCGAAGAAGATGATAATTGAGGAACCAAATCAGACAGGTAAAATTGTAAAGAAGAAAGTTTCGGTTTTTGAACAATGGTATCAGAATCCACAACATAAAGAAGCGTGGGGCATACAATATCTTCCGGGAGAAAAAAGAATTATACCAAAGGGAAGATTCAAAGAAACACCAAATAGTGTTTACTATAACAAGTATTGTCCTCCCCTTGTGAGACGCCTTAAGAGCAGAGAGAAACCAAGTGAGAAGTTGAGGATGTTTTATAAGCACATGAACTATCTCTTCCCTAATGGTGGGTCTACTTGGATGCTCAACTGGATGGCTCAACTTGTACAAGAACCAGAGAAAAGATACAGAGTTTCCCCTCTTTCAATCAGTCTTTATGAGGGTACAGGACGTGGATGGTTGTCAGAATTACTTTCCAAATTGGTTGGGTTAAATAATTACACAACCATCAGGGATATTCTAGAGATAAAAAGACCTGGGGCAAAGTCGGGTTACTTGGACGGAACAGTTCTTGCGGTGGTGAACGAGACATTTGTAAAAGGTGACGAACGCTTTAGTCTAGTTTCTAAACTTAAAACTATTTTGTCCGATGATTTGCAGGAAATAGATGTTAAGTTTGGGAAACACACATACAATCAAAGAGTTTACACACGATTTTTCTTTCAATCAAACCACATCAATGGTATGAGGATTGATGATGGGGATACGAGAATCCAACCATTCATCAATCGTTCCAGACCAAAGGATAAAAAATATTACGAGGAACTTTACGCTTGTCTTGAAGATGATCACTTTCTCAATTCTGTGTACGACGATCTTATGAGTATGGAGATAAACTATGATATTCTTACTCACAGTCAGGATACCGAAGACAGACGGGCTGTGATCAGCGCTTCACTTTCCCCGACCGCTCATGCTTTCTATGAGTTTAGAAGTTTGGTTGGTTCAAGAGATTTTACGGACGAAATGCTTGACGAGTTTGTGACGAGACATATAAGGTTGACAAACCCCGGAAAAAATGTAAATGTAAAAGAACTTTCATTCTTCAAGTTCTCTCTTCAGGCAAACACGGTTGTGATGTTTGACATTAAAGTGAGAAACTTTGAGGGATTACCTACACAGTGGAAGGATGCTAAAAGCCTTCGTGCATCCTTTTACAAAACGCAAGCAATGCTCAAGGATTATCTCGAAGGCAAAGACAAAGACAAAGGAGAAAAAGGAAATGAACAAAACGAGTAAATCTTGGAAAAACCTGAAGATGCTTTCAAGGATGGTGGGAGGAAAGAGCAACATTTGGGATTTGCTCAAAGAACTGGGAATCAAGGGTTCTTATCCGTCTTTTTGTAGATGGTTTGCGGACGAGGTGGAACTCGAAAATGATCTTTATTTCGTTATATGTGAGGGAATCAGATATAGGAAGACTCCCATGTCGGAAGAGCTTCGTAACTTTCTGGAAGAAACTTACAAGTTTCTCACAGAGATGATGCAAACGGGGGTAATTACTCCGAACAAACCATTGGAAAGTGTTGATGCTTATCTTTCAGAGGGACTTCCCATGCCCGAAGAAGAATTGAAAATGATGGAAGATAAATTTAAAATAGTGGTTACGAACAAAGAGAACACACCACCAAGACCTTCAGTATCCATTGATGATCTTTTCAATGAAGAAGAGGAAGTTAAACCATCACCTTCACCCTCCACTCCTGTGGATGATCTTTTCAATGAAGAAGAGGAGGAAGTGAAAGAACCTAAACCATCACCTTCACCCTCTGTTCCTCTCGATGATCTCTTTAGTGAGGATGAAGAAGAGGAACCAAAAGAGCCCGTCAAAAAACAAAAGAAAGGAGGTGGGATTCTCGACCAAATTATTTCGCAGTCTCAAAAACCTGTTGTGGAAAACCACATATCAGATCCCTTTGAAAAACTGGAATCAATAAAGGATGTGTTTGATTCCGAGGAAGCTAAAATTTAAGGAGAAAATCATGGATAAGACTATGGTAGAACAAGTAATGATTGTCGTCGGTTCTTTGTTGAGCCTTCGAGAGCGCGGAGCTTTCACAGATAGTCAAAATAAAAAGCTCGATGCTTTTGTAACTTCTATCTTTGAACCTTATTGTGTATTGGATAACGTAGAAAAATTTAACTCTGTTCCTGAAAAGGAAGAAGAATTTTTACCACCTCCCCCAAAGAAACGTGGTAGGAAAAAAGCAGTGAGTGAGCTTGATCCAGAACCAGAACCAGAACCAGAACCAGAACCCGAACCCGAACCCGAACCCGAACCTGAACCCAAACCTGAACCAAAACAAATTCGCGAGGTTCATCCCGAACCGGAACCTGCCCCCATTGAGAGTGGGAGAGAGCTTGTTTTTGGGGAGGGATTGAACAAAGAACTTGCTTGCCTCAAAACAATAGAGGGTCTTACCGATGAAGAAATTGTTCAGAAAAGTATTTCCCCTGTCATAATGGCAAATAGTCTTCGGGAAGAGGGGCCTCATCCTCTCCTTAAAGGGCCTGCTGCTTTTGTCTGGTATGTTCCTAAAGAGCACATGGGAATATATCTCGCCGATCTCTACGAGTATAAAGAAGAATATAAAGGCATCCTCGATCTCTATGATATGGAGCGTGTCAAAGAGGCGGAAAAAGTAGGTGTGGATATTACCTTTGTATCTTCAATCCTCAATATGAAAACGGGTCAACTTCGTACCATTGGGGATTATCCTGAAAGGATGTACAAGAACGACGAAGATACCATGAAAAAACTAAAAGAGTCGAAAATACTCCGAGAGTTCGTGGAGAAAGTTGATCCGGAGAGAAGACTTTTGAAGTTCCTTTCTCGCTTTGGTTATAATTACCATTTGTACGACGATCTTCAGGCCATACTTGAAGAGCATGGTTCTTATCCCAATGAGTTTATCCATTGGTGAGAACATGAACTTTTATATTCTGCTCGTTCTTCTCATTGTGATAGGAAAGGTGATACAGAGATGAATGTGACACTTTCAGCTTTGTTGGAAAAATCGAAGAATTATCCTAGGGAAAGTTCTCACGCTTATATTTCTCCATCGAACCTTTACAAGTATTTAAGATGTGCTGCCGCTCCACAGCGAGAGTTCATCGTTGGGAAACGAACAGAGTTTCTCTCCGCTTTTGCGGAGGGAAACTCTGTAGCATTGGCAATACTGGAAAATGAAGAAACAGAAGCAAACGATGGAACTTTCCTTCACTCTCTCTTTGAAGAAATTATTTCTCTTCCAGGAGCCGTTGATGAAGAATATATCAGAAATCTAATAACGGAGGAAATCATTCACTCTGGTTCAGAGAAACTTCGAGAAGATATTTCTCTTCCGGAGAGATTTGTAAATGCGTGTTTGCAGACAAGAGCAATGCTCAAAAATGCTGTATGGTATGTTGCGGAGTTACGTGTCGTACTTCCGAAGTATGCGATGTGGGGAACAGCCGACCTTGTTTTTCAGGTAGGAAAAACCCTTGCGGTTTGGGATTTGAAAACAGGAAGACAAGAAGTTAAAGCGGAAAATAACGAACAGCTTTTAGCTTACACTATGGGGGTCTTGGATGCTTTAGGTTGGAAAGGTTTCGATGGGATACAGCTTGCCATCATCGGAGTTCGTTTTCCGATTAGTACTTGGGACATAACCATAGAAGATGTGAAAAGGTTCAGGGACGAAGTTTTTGAACCCGCTCTTCAAGAGGCATACAAGATAGGTGCAAAGGGTACTCCCGGTCCTCAATGCATGTATTGTAAAGCTAAACTTTACTGTCCAGAGTGGAATGCTCTTGTGAAGTATCATGTAGATGAAGATCTCTTTGCTGTTGGGGAAGATACCTTTAAGGAATTAAGCAACGAAGTTCTTGTGGATAGATTCCTTCTTGCGAAACAAGTTGAACGTTTTCAGGAAGATGCTAAAAACGAAATTGCTCTGCGCTTTGAAGGGTTTGGTAACATGGATGAAGAGAAAAGAGTTAAGTACGTAAGACCTATGCCTATTCTTCAGTTCAGAGACGAGACGGAAGCTGCCAAGTTCCTTGAAGAACGTATGGAAGAAGAGCAACTAAAAGGATTCGTTGTTAAAAAAGCTATAAATCCAAGTAGGTTGAAAGGTATACTTTCCGATGAGGATTATTCTCAACTTACTGTGGAAAAAAGTAGGAAACCTTACGTCAAAATGGCGTAAAAAGTTCTTGCCAAAGGCAAGGAAACGGTGTATAAAGCACCATACTTTCAAAAACCCATAACCTAAAGGAGAAAATCATGGGTAAAGTAAAAGCGTTGGTAAAAGTAGTGGACGAGGTACAGGGAATCATTCAGATGAGTAATGTCAGAATGAGCTTCAAATGTCTGTGGAAGCCCAACATTTATCAGGGTAAACCCACAGGGAGGCAGGTTGCAAGTTTTGAATTTGATCAAGAAGAGACTGAAGAGCTGAAGAAGATAATTGCTCTCGCAACTTTTCTTCTTCAAAGGCTTGACAAGAATGTAAAGTCCCCGAAGGATGCGGTGAACGATAGGTTTAAGCCGTACACTGACAAAGATGGTACGAAGCATTTCCTGTTTCGTACTTCCAACAGCGAAAAATATCCCGCTGCTTATGTGGATGAGAATAATAGACTTATCTATAACCCTGATCCAGAGATCGAAGATCGGGTATTTTATCCTGGTTGTCGAGTAAACGCCAAAGTTCAACTGAAGGCTGAAATGAGAAATCGTGGCCTTGAGCTTTGGTCAAATCTGGTAGCGATTCAATTTGCTGCTGACGATGAACGCATCGGAGGGATGTCGGAGAAACAAATCATGGATGGCTTTTCTCCGGTGCAAAGAGAACTTCCTTCACCACCCACTCCATCTGAGAAAGCGTCGGATTCTCCTTCTGTTTCCATTGAGGATCTTATGGGTTAAATAGCGAAGTGAAGGGAGGAAGGGGAGAGTCTAAAAAACTCTCCCCTTTTAGGACTATGGGTACAAGTGTATACAACAAGGAAGATTTTGAGGAATTTGTAAACGGTATACTTTTCCTCTTGGATGCCACTTATCCAACGAATCCAATAACGTTCGATGACGTTGCAAGTTGTGTGGCTACAGTAGGTCTTCAGATTACAGAAGAACTTCTCGAAGATTTGAACATCACCATAGACCTTGATAATCAAAAGGTTTATGTAAGAGGCTTTGAAGAATTTAGAAACTACGCAAAAAGAAAGGTGAAGTTTTTCTGGGAAACATTGAGGGAAGCGAACAATGCTAAATCGCGAAGTAGTGTATGACATTGAAGTGATGCCAAATGTTTTTCTTCTCAGTGTTTTGGACTTGGGTAGTTACATGAAAAAAACCTTCGTCCTTGGAGAATGGGGAAAGGAAAACGAATTTGAAGAGATGAAGGAATACATTCAGAATCTTGCAGAAAGAAAATACTTAATGATAGGATTCAATAACTATCATTATGATTATCCCGTACTTCACTACATTCTCACAAGTTCGGAGATAGACAATGATAATGTTTGTGAGCGTGCTTACGAACGTTCCTGGGAAATCATAGAAGAAGCCAAGAAAGGAAACAGATTTGTTTACACTATCTGGGATAGTGAAATGATAGTTCCTCAACTGGATCTTTTTAAGATTCATCACTTCGATAATAAAGCTAAAACAGTATCTCTTAAACGTCTTGAATTTAACATGCGAATGTCCTCCATTGAAGAGTTTAAGGGAGGCTTCGCTCAAACAATAAACTCTCGAAAGGAACTTAAAGAACTCATAGATTATAATATTCACGATCTCCTCGCTACTCATCGTTTTTACGAGATGAGTGAGGAAGAAGTTTCTTTTCGCAAGGGTCTTGTTGATACTTGGGGTAACGTTGTTCTCAATTACAATGACACAAAGCTTGGAGAGAAACTTATCGAAAGAAGGTTGAAGGAAGAACTCGGAATAAGGGTTCTCTACGATTACGAAGAGGGTGATTACGGAGAAACTATCCGCACAATGAAACAAACCGTAAGAGAGTTTGTTGATTTAGCAGATATTATTTTTCCGAATATATCCTTTTATGGAAAACCTCTTCGAGATTTACTTCGTTTTCTTAAAACCCTTCGGGTCTTTGTAAATGGAATGAGATTTGAATGGTCAGATAAAATGGATTACCTTGAAGGAAAGGCAATCATAAAAGAAAAGGAATTGGAACTTTCAAGGTTGGAAAAAAAATCACCAAGATGGTGTGAGTTAAAAGAAGAAATAAAAACTTTGGAAGAGCTTTACCAAGATTGCGATGTATCGGTTTCTTATCACGATGCTACTTTTGAAATAGGGAAAGGAGGTATTCATTCTGCTGTTCCTTGGGGAGTCTTCAGAAAGCGTTCGGGATATAAAATTTTAGATGTTGATGTGGCATCGTTTTATCCTTCGATTGCTATTGAGTATGAAATGAAACCAGAACATCTTCCTGATGAGTTTGTATCTATATATAAAACTTTGAAGGAAGAAAGAATGATTTATAAGAAGACTGATCCTGCCAAAGCGCAAATGTTAAAACTCGCTTTGAATGGAACTTACGGGAAAACTAATTCCATCTACTCTGTCCTTTATGATCCCGAATACAGCCTTAAGACTGTTATCAACGGACAACTTATGTTACTAATGTTATGGGATATGCTTGTCTATACTTTATCGACTGTTGAGTTGATACAAGCTAATACTGACGGTATTTCTTTTATCATTAAGGAGGAGGATGAATCCCTCTGCAAACAAGTTTTGCAAGAATGGGAGGAAAGAACTCACATGGTGTTGGAATCCGTGGAGTATGAGAGCATGTTCATCCGAGATGTAAATAACTATGTGGCCAAAGACATTCATGGAAAGATAAAAGCCAAGGGTGCTTACAACTGGATGGAGCTTTATACGGGGTCGAAGGGCAGAGTAGTATGGTACAAAAATCACAGCAATGTTATTTCTCAAAAGGCGGCTTGTGCTTTTTTACTTGAAGGGAGGAACATCGAAGAGTATATTGGAGAGCACAGAAATGTGTTTGATTTCTTTCTTTGTACAAATGTAAATCGAAGTTCTCGTTTGTACTGGGGGGAAGAAGAAGTTCAACGTAATACTCGTTATCTTGTTTGTAATCATGGGGAGGAACTTATTAAGGTTATGCCTCCTCTCAAAGGAAAGGATACAGAAAGGAGGATTGCTATAAACAAAGGTTGGCTAACGACAATACATAATCGTTTTAGCAGTGTTGATATTTCTGAATTGGATATAAGTTATGATTTTTATATCCAAGAAGCGAAGGAATTAGTTAAAGGATTTAAGTTATGAACAGAGAAGTGAGTTACAGGAAATCGGATAATAGAAAGGCTGGCGAAACACTTCGTCTTACTATGCTCCAGTGTCCCTTCAAATCTGGAGAAATGCCTACAATAACAATGTTTGATATGTTTGTTACCCTTTGCAAAGCATATCAATCGTTGGAAGAACAAAGGTCAGTTAGAAAACTCTTCCCCAATTATTATTGTATCAACTGTCCTTTATGGGGAAAGACACCCGTAGAAATAAAAGAGAAAGATATTCCAGAGTGTGTTATTATTGCTGATGATACTCCAGAAAAGAGAGAAGTATTTCGACAGCTAAAGGATAATGCGGCATCTCAAACAGACTATGGCTTTATGCTTATAGCTTACGCTCGTTCAAAGTACGAAGAGCAGAAGAGAGAAAAAGAGAAAATCGAAGAGTACAAAGAAGAAGGAAGGAGAGAAGGGAAAGAAGAAGGTAAAGAGGAAGCTATAAGAGAAATAACGGAACCAGAGGAAAAATCTCAGATCTTTCCGAAGCGTAAGGATTTGGATGAGTTAAGTTCCATAGATCACTGGATAATGAATTATAAACCAGTGAAGGTTTCGGAAGAACAACAGGAACTTATCTGGAAAGAGTTTACGGAAAACGGTATGACGAAAAGTGATATATGGAAAAAATACGGAGTATCTCGAAAAGTCGTTGCGAAAATAATCGACAAGTATGATATGATACAAAAGCATCGTAAACAAAAACAACACAAAGGGGGTGATGAGTAATGTGTGGTTGTCATTTTGGTTGTTGTTACAACTATGGCGGAGGTTTTTACTCCGGTTGGAGCCAAGCGTATGACGTTTATGGAGAGGCATGGGCATGGATGGGATGGTAATTGTCAAAGACGTTGAACAGAAGACCGTTAAAAATGCTTTGTTGGTTTACAAGGCTGTTCTCGAACAATCTGTGAGGGCTGCAAAGACTAATGGAGTAGCGCCTTTGGGTGTCGAATGTAGCGGTACAGAGTTCATCGACGCTTTGTTGTTGAGATTCGCGGAAAACAAAGGAAACAAAGAAGAATAACTCCGGGGAGGTGGATGTATGATGTTTGATTTGGATGGTTTGGATATTCAAACTATAAGAGAAGCGTTAATTGCTCGCGATGCGGACTTGCGCGAGATACTAAATTTCTATAAATCAAATGGTGTTCAATGTCCTCTTCCTGTAGAAAATTCTCTTAACTGTATCAGTAGAGTAATGAAGAAAATACGTGGCATATCCGAAGATAACCAACAAGAGGAAAGACCATGAGGATTATACCCCAACAAGCACAATTAATTAAGAAGTGGAACAAGATGGATTTATACCAGCGTTGTGAATATGCGGGAAGAATCTCACATTTAAGCAGCGGGGGAGGTTATGAAAAAACTGTTGAGTTTATAAAGAAGATGGTCGAATACAAACACGAAGGGGTATTTGAATTTGCTCGTGTTGTGATGGGACTAACGAGTTTTCCTCCAGATCAAAGAGTCAGCATACGTACTCTTCGTGCAGCTCTTCGGTATCCTTTTCTTTTTCCTGAAGGGTATGAACTTGTAGCGAAATTGGTTCAAAGAAAATACCCTTTATTCTTTGAAGATTTTGATCAGGAAATATTTGAAGAATTTACTGAGCCACACAGACAGAGATACGGATGGTTGGAAGAGGGAGATGCACAGGTAAAGAACTTATCTCTCGATTGGATTCCTGTTCACATTACTACCAATCGAGCCATCAGTCATCAGATAGTTCGTTACAGGAATGAGGTAGTATATCTCCAAGAAAGCCAGAGATATTGCAAATACAAAGGTGATGTAATTTTTATAGACTCCCCCGAGTATTTTCCCGAAGGAAGTCAAGAAAGATATATATGGGAAAACTTTCTAGCTAAGTCGGAAGAGAAGTATAACGAACTCTTGGAAAAAGGTGTTTCCGCCCAAGCTGCGCGACTTGTGTTGCCGAACTCCACGAAGACGGAACTTATTATGTACGCAAGTCCCAAAACCTGGTTGCATTTTTTCGATCAGCGTTGTACACAACATGCGGACAAAATGATGTATACCTTGGCTTGCAACATTAGGAAGCTGATGAGGAATGGGAGGATTCTGTATCATGGCTGAGCAAAATATGCTGGTGAAATTTAAGCGAGGCGATTTAGAAATCTTTGTTAAAGCGCTTGAATCTTCTCCTCTCTGGAAAACAGAACCAAGAGTGCAAGCTATGGCAAATAATCTGAAAATGATATTGGAGGCTACAAAAAATGGATGAAAATTTAAGTAACACTATAAATAATTACAAAGGGATTGATGTGCATATTCCTTTGTTGGATATTCTCAATGCCTTCAACGAAGCCAGAATTGCTCACTCTGATGAGGATTGGCCCTGGAAAAGTTTTAACTTCGTTGACCAGGTATCGGTGATGATGGAGGAAGCAGGAGAAGCAGTCAAAGCAGCCAATGATTTTATGCAAAAAGATGACTATAGGATGAATGATTTATATAGAGAACTTGCCCAAACAGCGGCTATGTGTCTACGGTGCATGTTGCAAATCAACCAATTCGAGGAGATGATAAAACAATGGGAAATAAGCGCTGGTATGAGTTTCTTGTAACTATTGAAGATATGGAACTTATTTTGGAAGTTCTCGACGAGAGGCTTGAGAGGTTCTATGTGGGTATGAATAAAAAAGGTTACGACAAAAACAAAGAACGCTTGCAAACTCTCAGGGACGACATCGACAACTGGATAAAAAATAGAAAATGAAAGAAAAAAAGGGTTGACAGGAAATGAGGATTGCCATAAGATGTCCGCTAAAGGGCATGATCGACATTCGGTTGTGTTTGGAGACGCACAGTCAGCGTGGCTGTGATTTCAAAACTTGCAGCGATTTGAGAGAAATAGGAAAAGCTCGCATGGAACGCTGCTCAGACTCTTACGGAGGAACACATTATGATGGAAAGGAAACCTCGTACACCGTTGACGGACGAAGAGAAGGCTCTGAATCGCATGATCCGGAAAGGAACGGAGATTGCGGAGTATTGGGGGTACAAAGTTATTCCCGTTTTCCGGCACGGAAAACGAAAAGAAGGGGAAAAAGGAGAGCAGTTCCATCTCTTTATTCGCAAGGGTAAATGCTTTGGTGTTTGTTTTCGCAATCCCGGCACCACAATGGATGGTGATGTGCTGAAGAAAATTTCTAATGATTATGGGATTAGTCTTTACTTCGTTGACAATTCTCCCTATTTCATGGAGCTTCTTCAGAGGGCTTACAACGCTGGAGAAAACACCGGGGAAGCCCCCCCTGTTCAGAATGCGTGAACAAAAGCTGGAACATCTCTGTTGTGTGCTGGCCGAAGCCCTTGGATGGTTGTCCTTCAAGGGCTTCAGTCGTTCCGGGGGAGCGGACAGAATATTCTTCAGAGCTGGTCGTTGCTTTCTGATCGAATTTAAAAGCGAAAAAGGAAAGCAAAGAATCTCTCAAAAGAACGAAGAACGGATGATGGAAAAAAATGGCACACCTTATCACTTGGTGCGTTCTATAGAGGAATTTAGGGATATTCTTTTGGAGGAATCGAAATGACTGAAGGAACGTGGATTTGTATTTTGGTAGGGATTCTCGTTTTTATAGCCTTTAGGGTAGGTTATGACATGGGAAGAGACGATGAATACGAAGATCAGAGATTGGAAAAACTCAAACAAATGATGAAAGGAAAAGATGAAGATGGAAACGAAAATTGAATCAGGTATTGTTGTCGCACAGGAACTTTGGGAAGAACGAAAATTGGGTACATGCCCTGTGTGTAATTCTCCCTTGGAATATTACTTCAATGTCATCGAAAATGAAGAGAAAGAGTTTTACCATGTAGCAATTAGATGCAAACGAGAACGAGGTATCTGCTTTTTTAACTATGCAAACTTTGTTGAGGGAGATGAAACAGGACCGAGCAATGCATGGAAGCAAGTTATTGGCACTTGGATAGATTGGAAAGTAGCAAAAATCGAAGGAGAGCAAAATGATATTGGATGGATTCTTTGAATCGTGTATAATGAGGGTACTGTTCCTCATCTGGCTTTTTGGGTATTGGTCAGGTTTTGGTTTGTTTCTTTTCAAGTATGGAGATTATCATCTACATAAAGATTACTTTATGTCTGCTCCAGACTTAAAGGAACTTTACGAGCATGATCACAAACCTCAAATGATTATTAGGAATTGGCTCTTCTACTGCTGCCTTTCCTGGTACGGAGTATGGGCCTTTATCGTGAAGGAGGATTAAAATGGAACCGATAGTCATTTTCTTTTTTGTAATAGGTGTAGCAGCTACCACTTATTCTTTTTTAAAAGTGGCAAATTTATTTTCAGACTTGATGTCTGATGTTAATTGCCTTAAGAAAAAGGTGAAATTGTTGGAGGAAAGAGAAAATAAACGCATTTTTGAGGCTGCAAAAAAATTCTAAAAAGGGGGTAGAAAAATGGCAGTTCCTATGACAAGATTCTACGGTGATGGTTGGTCTCCGAAACTCATAAAACTCTACGAGTCTTTGGAACCTTACAAAGGTATCGGCAATCATCCCAAGATTCCACGCATTCCAGAGATGAAACGATGCGAATGTGGTTGCGTCAAAGGAGGATATGAGCATAATTGTCCGAAGTGGTTGGACAGTGCGCAAAGGATTCATGGGGAATAAAATGCGCAGGATAGAGACTTTCGGTTCTGGAACTGAAGCAGTATCGAAGCTACGGGAATACGCTGATCAGAAAGGAAAAAGTTATCAAATCGCATGGTCAAGTGAATCTATTCCCATCAATTCGCAGATAGAACCCCTTTTTCATCTTATTGTGGATGAGATGAAAATTGAGCGAATGTATGACAAGGTAGTAAAAGATAATGGTTTTTATACCCGCCAATATTTTGCTCCTTATTGTTGGGTGAAATGGAATGAATGACGAAATCATTGTACGGAATATGATTCGATGTAAACACTGTGGTGAAATACTCGAATCTTTCCATCGACATGATTTCAAAGCATGTCGTTGTGGAAAAGTCTATGTGGACGGTGGGACTGATTATCTCCGGAGAGGTTTTCCTACCTCTCCGGAGGTAGATTACGAAGAACTCAGTATCAAAAGACCAAAGGAGGTTTAACAGTGAAAGATTTTTTTTATGTTGGTGGAGTATTGGTCGCTTGTTACGGCTTCATTCATTGGATGATGATGAAAATAACCGATGACTTAAAAGGTTTAGAGGAGAAAGATGAATGAATGGGGCGAATGTTTTTTGGGACTTTTAGCGGTAGCTGCAATCATGGCTGTAGCTTATTTTGCAATTCTTATCATTGACGAATATAAAGAACAGGAGGTATTACCCAATGGATATTTTCGAGGCTTTAAGAACTCTAAAGAAAATAGGAAAGAAAACGAAGAAGAATTTTTATGTGACTGATGAAACAAACACACTCTACAAAATAGAAGATCTTCTCGAATGGCATTACGTCTACGGTATAGAGGAGGAAGATGATACCGTATATGTGATTCATGGAGAAGCAATCCATGAGTTGGATAAGAACTGTGTGATGAGAAAAGAACCTATTTATTGGATTGTACAGGATGAAGAGGATGAAGAGGATGAAGAGGATGAGGGGTAAATATGTTAATCTTTATTTTGATAATGATTTGGATTGCAATATGCATTCAAATTGTATGTATTTTTTATCTACTTAAAATTTATTTCAACAATAAAGAACTTTTGAGAAGTTTTGAGGAAAAGGAGAAGCAGAATGGATTTCAAAGACATGCATCCTCAACAGAAGACGGCTGTAAACTGGATTCTGAACAATAAAATAGGTTGCCTGTCTCCGGAGTGCGGAAGCGGTAAGACTGTTATTGGTCTTACCGCTTTCGCCGGTTTCAGGAAATTGAACAGAGGGCGTCTCAGCCGCCTTCTGGTGGTCTCCACAGCTTCGGGGATACGGGAGACTTGGGCCAAGGAAAACTTGAAATGGGAGCATCTCAAGACTCTTACAATGGTAGTCCTCGAAGGTGACAAAAAGTGGCGAGAAACTTTTGCCGAGCAAGCATTTGAGGACGATGTGGAAGTTTGGTGCATTTCCTACAACAACCTTGAATGGTTTCTGAATTGGCAACTGTCTACACTCGATTATCAAATGCTTTTTGACATGGTATTTGCCGATGAAGGTTCGTGTCTCAAGGGGCCTACCAGCAAATGGCGAAAAACCTTGACAAAATTGTCGGAAGGGAGCCAATATAGAATTATCTCCACAGCTACTCCGGCACCTCACGATGCTATGGATTACTGGGGTTTGTGTAAGTATCTTGATAATGGAGTTTGTTTAGGAGCAACCACTATAACGGAGTTTCGAGGGAGATATTGTATAGCCATACCTATTCCAAACAAGATGGGTCTCATGTATAAATTAAGAGGTGGAGCTACGGAGGAGATAGAAAAAAAAGTAAAGGATCTTTTCTATACTTTTAACATTGTAAAAGAAGTACCCATAGAGGAAATAAATGTTTGGAAGGATTTCACCAAAGAGAGTTTTGAAATTTATAAGAAAGTGGAGGAACAACAATGTTTAGATGCTTTGGCCACAATAGAGTCTGGGATACAGGGTTCACAAGGCTCCTTGGATGCTCTGTCTTTATCGAACAAACTGGTCCAGCTAGCGAATGGCTTCGTCTACTTGGCCCAGAACACGAAGCCATTCGACGAAGATACCTTGGCGTCCTTAACGTCGATAGATATAAATTCTCTCATCTCGAAGAGAGGAACAGAGACTTTGAGATTATTTCCAGACAGAGTTCAACTCTTGCTAAAGTTACTTGAGGAAATACGTGAACGTCACGGAAATGTTCCTGTAGCGATAGCATATCTCTTCAAGCAAGATTTGAAGGAGTTGAAAGAAGTTCTCCCTACAGGGAGGGAAGATTCCGAAGCAGGGATAGTGGAGGAATGGAACAAAGGTAAAGTACCTTATCTCTTCCTTCAGTATGCTCGTTCCTCAAAAGCTCTGAATCTTCAAGAAGGAGGGAATATTCTTGTCGTATATTCGCCTACTTGGAACTGGGAACACGACTATCAGATTGTGAGGCGTTTGGCAAGACAGGGCCAGAAAGCGAAAAAGGTTTACTTGTATCGCCTCTGGATTCGTGGTACAATAGACGAAGAGAAGAACAAAGTTCTATCCGAACGAGGGAAAGGACACAAATCCTTTCAAAAAATCATCGCTGAAAAAGCAATGACGTACAAACATTGAGGAGGTTATTATGTGTGGTTCTTGTGGTAAGTCGCGAAAGGCGACGGGAGAAGTAAAAAATCGGCGGCGTGGTAGTCAAACTGGTTATGATATGGATGCCATTGAAGGTGTGATCACTGGCCAAACTACCAATAATGTCAACAGTCAAAGTACCTACAACAATAGATATGCGGAGTATCTTCGTACTTTGAGGAGAACATCTGGATACTAAAATGGAACTAACGAAGGCGGATAAACAGAAATTTCTCCTCGCAAGAGGAGTAATGAGCGATGCTGAAAACGCCAGAGATATTTCCGTTGTGATTGAAAACACCATTGGCATTGAGTATATTTTAACTCTCATTGCCAGTGGTGTTCAGGTGAAAGAAATTTATTCCAGTTTAGGAATAGATTCAAGATCTTTTGACTTGGTAATGAAAAGTTCACCTGATCTTCGCAAAAGATATATCCAAGCAAAGTGTTTTCGATTGGCAGATTTAAGCGCTCAGACTTTAATGGATACAGGATTTGCAACAGCTACCTCATTCACGAAGAATGAAAAGAATGCTGTGGACTATCACGGTGCAAATCTTGACAGGATGACAAAGATGGAGACAGAGAAAAACACTACAAGCGGTGTAGTTGTGAACAATACCATTGTGGTTAGAGGTAAAGATGAAGTACCCTCTTTACCAGAGGAATTGGAGGATGTATTTGATGCTGATTTTACTATTAGAACCTAAAGAGAAAAAAAATGAGGTAATTATAGGAAACGATATAATTCTTCGTTTGTTGGATATTTATCCTGATAAAAATCAAATCCGCATTGGAATAGAAGCTCCTAAGGATGTGATTATAGACAGGCGAGCAGTTCGTGATATGCGCGAAAAACGTATAAAAACCGTTTTCGACAGCCATAAACGATGAGTGATATTATACGGAGACAAAGACTTGTTGATCCATTTTTCAAAGATTGTTTTAAGCAGATATTTTTGCAGAGCAACAAGTCTTTATTTGCTATGGATGGTGCTGTAGGAACGGGTAAAACCTCTGAGTTTACCGTGCGTTCCGCTTATAATCTTTCTTGTATGGTTTCTCCTTACAAGAAAGGTGTTCGTAGTGTGCGAGAATCCAAGTGGGCTTTCATTCGTCAGAGTGAACAAAACGCATACAATACTTTACGAGGAGCTTTTCAAGAAGCAATCTTCAGTCCTGAAATCCTCGCTGCTAATTCAGGAATAATGACTACACACTCTATGCACCCGAAGGAAATCCATATAGAACATGATTTGCCGGACAGAACAGTTCTTCAGATGACAATAGAGTGTCATGGGTTTGATAACGAGCAAGCTTTTGAGCGTCTAAAAACCCATGAATTTTTGGGAGCGATGATTCCTGAAGCTCAATCAATTCCTTGGAACATAATCACTACAGCTATAGAACGCTGTGGGCGCTGGAGAGCCAACGATATAATCATCGAAGGAGATATTGATGGGGAACATTATACTCTTTCAGGACAATCCGGACTCTGTATCGTACTTGCAGATATAAACATTCCAAGTCGCCCTCATCCTCTCTATGATGAGTGGTACGATAAGAAAGATAGGAGCAACCTCCCTTTTCTGTTTTTTACTCCTCCTTCACCGATAATCCCCGTTCCTCTTGAGAAGGTGAAGGAGGAGGTGAGGAAGAAATATCCCTCATCTATTTACGAAGGGGAGGAAGTAATTTGGTTGCCTAACCCGAAGGCTTATAACTTTACCAGACATTTTGAAAAACTAAACAAAGATTTAGAACATATTCCTTGGAGTGGTTATGATTATTGGCTTAAACAAATTTATAGAAATGACAGTGAAATACGACGCTATATTTTAGGTCTCCCAGATACTATAGCTGGTGATGCTGCTATTTATAAAGGTTTCAATAGAGATCGTTCGGTAAAAGAACTTGAGTTACAAGAAGGAAACATTCTTGTGGGATTTGATCCAGGTGGTCACGCCGCTCTTATCTGTCTTCAACAATTCAAAACTGGTGAGCTTTATTTTTTCAAAGAATTTATTTTTACTCTATCTGATAACGTAAGCACTCGTGAACAGATAGGTTCCTTTTTTATCCCTTACTGTGAAAAAAATTTAAGAAGAAGAAATATCATAGTTATTCCTGACCCTGCTTGTGTTTGGTTAGGAAAAAGTAGAATGTCAGACACGACAGAAAGTGCTCTCAATATTCTTCAGATATTTTTCAGAGAAGCAAACCTCAGAGGAGAATGTCATTTCTCGGTCGAATTTGCCAGAGTAAGGAATCAAGAGGAAGATGTTCGTATCAACAGCTTAAAATACTTCATAGACCAAAGGAAACTTTTTGTCCATCCCAGGTGTGAAAAATTTATAGACGGATTACTTGGTGGTTATCATTACAAAACCACACGTTCTAAAATGATTTCTGATCAAGTGGATAAAGATGATCCGTCTTGTGATGTTGTAGAAGCTGCTCAGTATCCTTGTATCAATATTCTGAAAAACATAAACAAAGAGAAAAAACATGAAAGCTCGTATTATAAAGCCAAGCAGGGAAGTATCCGTAGACGGCAAAGAATTAGCTGGTGAACTTCATCTTTTGATGATGAGTAGCATTAACTATCGAAATGACTGCGGAGCAACTTTCGATATTCAGAAAGCTTTTCTTCGTGCTTCTGAAGATCCTCATCAGCCAAATTCTGTACCTGAGTTTCAAGTTGTTCCCATGAATCCTGGTTGGGATCCCCCAAAGAAATGTGGATGTCAGGAAGGAGAAACTTGTAATCTCTGTGATAATGAACTTAAGGATATATGTACCACGGAAGAAGTTAAAACTTATATGACAGAAACTTCTCCTTTTTTGAGAACAGCACGACTGATCTCTACCGTTAAAGTTTACGATTATATTTCTCTCGTTGAACATGCTTATGCAAAGACAGGAAACAAACCTTTCAAACTTAAAACCAATAAAGAGATAACCATTCGTCCTGAGCAGATTAAAGAACTTGCTGTTATAATGCAAACTCAAATCGAATCATTCATTGAACAGAACGATGTTCGTGTAGATGAGATTGTAACTGCTTTTGATTTTAGTTCGATAGGAGATATGGTTAGGAACTTTGAAGAGTATATGCGAAAAAAATCAATGAAGATGAATGAGGATGATCTGAAAAGATATGAGGACAGCATCGAACGTACATTCAATCGTACAAATTTCATGGGAGAATACATTGAATGTTTGAAGGATACGGCGAACTTTCCATTTGGTGTTTTGTGGGTAGATGATAACGCAGTAAAAAAGGAGAAAGTAATTTCAGGTGGAAAAGTAAAACTCGAAAGAAAGATACAAGCCACCGCAGAACGTGTTCATCCTTCTCAAGTTTGGTTTACTCCAGACTTTACTTTCTCCAATCCTGGTCGCGCTGTCTTTCGTGTGAAACGTTTTACACACGGAGATATTTTGAGTTGGAAGGAAATGGACGTGGCAGGGAGTAATTTTATAAACAGGAATATAGATAAATTTCTCGAAGAGTATAACGAAGGATGTTACATTCCTTACATCATGCTTTTTCGCAATCTTGATCCCATCGTAAATTACGATTACGATGTTATGATTGCGCGAGGAATGTTCAAAAAAGAATATGTAAAAGAACTTGGTGTTGAAATACCTGAACATGTAAAAGGAGAAAACTTCATTCCGTGTGAAATATACTTCTCTGGTTCATACATTCTTCGTTGTCGGGTGATGAGCACAATAGACAAATACTTTGGTGTTTACACCACAGTATTTAGACGAAATTGTGATTCGATTTATGGATATTCCGTTTACGATTTTTGCTTGCCTTTTGCAAAGCTCTATGCGACTACGCTTGATGCCATTGACCAAGCTGTAGGAAAATCTATGGGGATGATTCTTCAGCTTGATCGTGCTGTCGTCAATGATCCGGAAAAATATTTCAAACGAGACAGAAGTGGAGAAATCATTTTTCGATTGGATGAAGATCAATTCATTGAATTTGACTCTTCTCAGGCTTTTGGTTCTCCCAACTTCAAAGGCATTCCTCTCACCGTAACAGAGATACCAAGTAATTTGGACAAACTTCTCCCAATGCTTGAGCTTGTTCTTTCGGAGATGGAACGAATTACCAAAATTCCAAATCTCCTTACCGACGGAAGCGATATTTCTTCCGCTCTTCGTACAACTTCAAATATGAATATGGCATATAACTCCTCAGCAAAAGTAATTCAAGCTTTACTGAGGGAAGGAGAAAGTAGAGTTCTTTATCCTGCCATTCAATATCTCTTCGATTGTGAGATTATCAACGAGAGGATACCAAAAGGTCTTTTGGAACTTGAACCGGAAATTCTTTTAAGTGATACTCTCATTAGAGACAGCAACGATTCTGAGCAATTACTTACTGGCCTTCAGGTACTTTCGCAGTATGCTCAAATCATTCCTCCTGATAAATTTGCGACTCTCCTCAACACTGTGGCGCGTACTTCCTTTGGTTTTAGAGAGGATATTGTCCCAGATGCAGGAGTGTTCAACATAGAACGTAGACCTCAAGAACAAAGTGTGGTGTAACTATGAGCCTCAAATACGATTTTGAAGAACAAAGAGATACTAGTCAGAACTATAACAATCCCGAAGAGTGGGTTGCTGAAAACCTTGCCAATTTTATCAAATTGGTTCTTATGAATATTCCCTTTGAGCTTCGCCACGAAGCAGGAACAGAAAGAGAAAGACCAAAAATAGTCAAGAAAGTTCTCCAAAACGTTGCAGATGTTTCGGAGTTGGTCTCTAAAGGAGCAGCAAGATACGAAAAAAGAAACTACGTTACAAGTTTCTTTGACTGGCTTTGGGAAGCCATTATGGAATTTCTTTATGGAGGGGGTTTGCCCACAAAAAAGATTAAATGGAAAACGGATGAGATTCAAAAAGCAAAACCTAAGGCTGTGAAACTTCTCCTCAATGACATAATTATTCCTTGACAAAATAAAGAGAGAGGATATAATAAGGTATCTTCATCTCATCGGGTAGGTACTCAGGCTCCATATACCCGAGGATTTTATAGCTCGAACTGCCGAGTGAAAACCTGAGAGCAGGGATGCTTCCTAACATGGTACATCCACCTCCTACCGGAAAGGGGAACCCGGATTCTTACGAATCCGGGTTTTCTTTTTTCAATTCCCAAAAGTATTTTGCTCCGAAAATATCTATGGCTTCGTAGTATTTATATGCCCTGTGCCTCCGCATGAATCGAAGCACCGAAGATTCGGAACGGGAATTGATTATAGAAAGAAGATTATGTAAGAATATAGAATTGGAATAATGGAAATCTCCCCATGTTGGTTCCGCTAAATCCCACATGACATCATGGACGAAGCAGGCAGGGGAGATGCGAAGACCGTATACGTTGTCGAAGACGTAGAACTTGTTGTTCCACTTCTCCGGGCCACAGCAGCTAGGAAAGCGGAGAACGCTCGGAGCAGGCCATTCAAAGGAAGGATGGTCAGGAACCACAAGGTACAGATCGCCGTCGAAACGGACTTCCTTGGTCTTCATATCAGGCCCAAAAAGCATCAGGGAGAGTGATGACAGCAAGGCCCTCACAGCCCCCGTTATCGAGCATTCCTACCACGACTTTTTTCCTCCCCTTGGGAGTATCGTAAACCCCGCCAGTGAACG
>AUXO014175044.1_pt1 | contig 29286 bp, 47 predicted proteins | sample 768731 | NCBI WGS metagenome assembly AUXO01 (sample SAMN02715735, study PRJNA202380) | gut metagenome | biome: sheep rumen | host: Ovis aries | place: New Zealand: Palmerston North
ATTTGCACCAGGGGCCGCAGCCGCATTCTTCTTCAATCCGCTAGGTGCATTTGGCTTCTGCGGAAGGGTGTTCTTCGGCATATTGTTTCCCGGCATGGCATCCATCACGAATGCCTCGTCAAAAGCCTGCGCAAATGCTTCTTTAACTGTCATCTCTAAATCCTCTCAAAATGCCAAAAATGCAAATGGTCATGTACTCTTCGCCCCTAAGATTTGAGCAACCGCTCGTTCCATCTCTTCACGACTTCCAAGAGACTTAAGTTTTGAGAGAAGTTCGTCTGGATTGACATCTGGATGGAGGCGCTTCATCATATCAATGAAACTGGAAGCACCTGAGACATCGCCTCTGATGTCGTCACCAGAATCAAAGCGGCGGGAGAGCGGAATCACATTGCCGTTGTCGTCGTATGTCACGGGGTCGGCGGACTTGACCTGCCTTGCTGACATCACCGCATATTCTATAACTTTTCCCATCTCATCTTCTGGGTGCTCACCAAAATATCCATCGTATTTCAGCAGCGACATTCCCTTAGGAGTGATTTTCAAAACTCCGTCATCCCCGAATTCAAATTCATTTTCCCCCGTTTTTATTGCATCCTCATATTGTTTTGTGAATTCATCGATCCGATCAGAGCTCCTGCCATGCAGAGCCTTTCTACCTCCGTCATTCATGTCTAACGGATTCATTAGATTTACAAAACACGAAATTTTGTTCTTTCCGTATTGAGGTTGCTCTCTATCAGCAAAAAACAATCCAGGCAATCCATCCCATTCAATAGGCCCTTCCCAAGGAACAGCGGGAACTGTCCAAGAGGAATCTGTATTATGGAAAACGATTTTTGGCAATCCATCATCTGCAACCACCTTTGTATTGGGGAATGCCCTCCCCGCAACCTCACGAACCATCTTCGCAGCGGTCTCCATGTCCCCCTTCTTCACCGCCTCCATGTATGCCGCATCCTCTGCGGCGGACACAATCGGCTTCTTGACTATGCTCTTCCTCTCTCCCCCATCTTCTCTTTTCTCACCTTTGCTGATACTGCCCAATGTTTTCCCGCTCGTCATCTGTTTCACCATGAAGTCAGAAAACTCATCGGTTGACATCTGGTCTATGCCAGATGTATCCACATTGTTAAGCCCAGCCGCAGACACTAGCCCTCTCCATGCCTCTTTAACTACTCCCCAGAACCGCTGATACCACCTTCGCCCTCCCCGCGACTTGTTAATCTCTTCTATCGCTTTTGAAGTCTTATGCCCTATGATATGAGCCCACACCTCTTCTCTCTGTACTTCCTTGTCTTCCCCTTCGTAGTTAGCCTTTACTTCGTCCCATACTGGTTTCGCCGTAGGTGAATCGACAACTTCGTTCATCTTCTTGAGAAGGGAATCGTTGCCATTTCTTGCCATCTGCTCAGCATACTGCCATGTCGCATGTCCGCAAAGTTCATGCCCTATCGTGTCTGCATCCGCCCCTTCATATAACACAACCTCATTAGTATTCCGATTATAAGTCCCTACAACTTCGCCATTATTATCACGAAAACTTATGACTTCTCCCGATTCTCCTTTTTTTTCGTCTCCCCCCTTTACACCCGAAGGCATATCTGGTATAATTTCTCCCAGTTGTTCGGCGGAGAAATCTTCCTCCATAAGAACACCATGGGTCTTGAGGATTGAGTCTCTTGGCAATTGCAGCCTCTGAGCAGATTTCTTCAAGCCCTTTTTGCTTACATATCTCAAATATCCTTCGTCTATCCACTGCTGCAAATTATCAGGCTTCTGCCCGTAAGCCGAGGCAATTGTGTTTTCCCTAGCAGTACCTGATGCCTCTCTATCTAGTTTCAATGGGACAACAGATTTTGCATTCCCATGCTTATCTAAAAGATTCGTCAGAATTACTATCGCATTGGGGTCTGACTTTGAATCAAAAACGGCAACAGGATTATCTAGATCAAGTAGAAGGTTACGAAGTTCCGAAATCGGTATCTCATGGTACTCATAAAGGCTATTCCTTATATTCCCTATCATCTTATGTATGGTGCCGCCCATAATCGTGATGGGTCGGTCTGGGACTCCTAATCTCCTTAGCACTGCAGGAGTGTGTTCTAACAGTGTATGGTGCCTTGTAGCATCTGCCCCCGCTGTTTTGTGTTCAAAGGCATCTAGGATTCGATTCCAATTGTCCTGCTCACTTTGTCTAATGCTCTTGCGGGTATTTGAAGAATCCATTTCATGTGGTTTGTCAGAAAACCTAATGGAGACTCCTTTAATGAAGGATTTTAGTTTATTGGCGATTTTAGCTAAGTTCTTTCGGCTTGAATTCTCTTTAGACAATTCGTCAGCCTTATCTGTTTCGGTCTCTGTCTTCAACTTATTGCGGAACTTGCAGGTATCTCCTTCATGGTAGCCGCCGGGGTGGTGTCGCCTATCGTGTTCCTGCAATGTCTGGTCTTTCAGGGTGTCGGCATCCTCCACCAATGCTTCATACAATTCATCCTGTGCAGTCTTGTCCTTCTCTATCTTACCGCTCTCCATTATGCGGGCAAACTCCGCAGCCATCTCTTCTGGTGAATCTAGCCTCGTTAGATAGGCCAAAATAGCCATTGGATCTATGTCTGAATGGTGCTTATTCATCAGTTCCTGATAGTCGAACATCTTCTGCCCATCCACATACTTCTTGTCTATCCGTATGTTGTCATTTCGAAAGGAGACATAATCCCACCCAACTTCATTACCATCCTTAATTGGCTTCTTATAACTATCAACTGGATATTTGATGCCATCTATGCCAGAATTCGCTAAGGCTATAGATGCATCTTTAGGGGTTCCAAAATGCGAAACCATAAACCGATACAATTCTTCACCCGTTCTTTCTCCAATCTGCTGTTGCCATGCGTCAATTAATTTCTGCCTTTTCTCCTCATTATATTTTCCTGAACCCTTCAACTTCTCCAAAAATGGATTCACTATTGCTTCTATTGCTCTTTTCTTGTTGTCCTCACTTATAGGATCGTACCAACTTAACAAGTGGCTTTCGTCTCCTTCTGGTCTGTTTGTAAAAAATGTCTGTTCATAAATCCATTCGTGGGGCATGTCATATTCATGCCCATGGTCCTTAAGTTCTTGTAGTATCTTCTTATTTTTATCAACCCGGATCCCGTCATCTATATCCATCTGTATCATTTTCATTGCTTTAGAAAGACTCCCCCAATGTTCTAAAGCCTTTGATGCATCTATCTCTACTGTATCTTTTGGTTGCCTACCTTGTTTAGTTATAACGGCAGAGAAGGTCAGATATGCTTCATCGATCTTTCGCTCTAATGTTTTTTGTCTTGCTAATTTAGCATATCCTTCTGCAACCTCTTTTTTATTACTCCCATAAAGTCCCCATCCATAAACCTGATTCCCTTCCCCAGTTCCTATTGCCAATAAACTCGGCTTGTCATAGTTCGCCGCACTCCCCGTGAATATGTGCGAAATCCCCATTGGCTTTGGAGGCTGCACTTTCGCTTCTTCTTTTCCATTTTCTTGCTTCCCAGACACATCACCGCGAATGTCGTCACCATCGTCAAAACGGCGGGACAGAGGAACGACCTTACCGTCATCATCATACGTCACAGGGTCAGCAGACTTTATTTTACTCGGGTCCCAGAGTGCAATAGACTTACCCCCTTCATCTCTTACCATGAAACTATCATGTCCATTATCTATAGCTATTGCTTTACTATATTGATCAGGGCCTAAATCATGCCCTTTATAATACCCTCCCCAAGCGCTCCAGTCTGGTACAGATTGGAATCTCCTTTGTGAGATTGTTGGAAGAGGCTGCTTTTTATATGTTCCATCGTTCTCATTCCACCCAGCACCATATGCTATAGACAATGCTTCATGATATGCATCTTGTTCTTCTTTCGGAAGCATCACCTCTTGTTGTCTAAGTTCTTCCATTTCGCTTTCAGTTTGAACGAAGTCTGGTAGATTATCATAAAATTCTCTTGCCTCCTTATCTGGAGAAACATTATGAATGCTTCTGCAATTCAAAAATACAGGAATTATATGAAACTTATTGACTTTGCTATCTTCAGGCCGAGGCTGCTCTCCATACCTTTCGTTTGCACCTGCTATAGCTCCATCTCTCGCACCTTCTTCTGTAGGAGCAAAAAATATACTACCTCTACTAGGGACAATGAATTTTTTTATGTCACTGCTAGTACCATGATAAAAAATCTTTGGATTACCTTTTTCGTCTACAACTATGGTTTCAGGAAATGCCCTAGCCGCCACTTCCATAACCATTTTGGCGGCGGTCTCCATGTCCCCCTTCTCTACTGCTTCAATGTAGGCGGCATCCTCTTCTGGGGTGACTATGGGTTTCTTCAATGGTTTTTCGGTAGCTATACTTTCTTTCGGGGCGGAATTAGGATTTTCAATATCCGCCTTGTCAGATTCAGTCTCTTTAGAAAGTCTCTCCCTAAACTTGCATGTGTCCGTTTCAGGATTGAATCCATGTGGGTGCTTTTCCTTGTCGTGTTCAGCCAAAGACTTTTCTTTAGGCATAGCATCAGAAACATATGTCTCGCCTAACAAGGCAGACACCAATTCGTCGCTAACTCTCTTTTCAGAAGCTACTTTTTTTTTTCGTCTACAGCAGAACCATTCATCTGCTTGTCTTCGTTCTGAAGATAATTTAGCGCTACAGAAAGGGCGGTATCATACTTCTCATCGGTCTTTTGTTCATCTTCTCCGCCGTCCTTATCTTCTTGATTCGATTCTGTGGCCGATTCCTTCCATTCTGGCGGCTTCTCTTCTGCTGGGGGTGCATCTGTGCCCCCTTCGTTTTGCGGCTGCTCCTGTGCCTCTTCAATGGATTCCGTATTAGTCTGCTCTTCTCCGTCCTTAGTCTCTTCCGTCTGTTCTGACGATACTTCTGAGGTTCCAGTCTGTTCGCCGCCATCTCCATCTGCTCCCCCAGTCCCATCTTTCTCAAACCTCAATGTACCAGTTGGCTGCTGTCCGCCATTTATCTTATCAAGAAGCTCCTGATAGTGCTTGATTGCATTCTCCTTATCGCTATTGTCAATAAGATACTGCAAATCTTCCGCCGTCATTGACTTCTCATATTCGTCCCTCAAATCACGATACTCCTGAAAGTCTTCTGGCTTGAACTGGTCATGAAACTTTGAGAAGTAAAATGAAATAGCAAGCCGCTCCATTGCTCCACCTGGGGCATTCATGAAAATGTCCTTCCAAGTCGGGTTCTGCATGAACTCCATTACGGCTTCGGTGACTTTATTAGGGTCAATCATGTGCAATTTCCTTCCGAAAAGACTAGACTCTTTCCTAGGAATTGCCTAGATGGTAAAACCTCCTCTCTAGTAGTAAAGACACAAAAAACCGCTCCCCGATTGGCAGGGGAGCGGTAGGATTGGCAAAGAAAGAATTGTTCTTTGGAAGTTAGACCCTAAGAGGCATCACCACATAGGTGTAGTCGTCGGAATCGCTCTTGCGAATCACGGCAGGCGCACCCGCTGCGGTAATCTTCATCACAATCTCATCCTCATCCATCGCCATGAGCGCATCGCGGACATACTGCGGATTGAAGCGCATGTCGATGGTGTCTCCGTCGTACTTCACGGGAATCTCATCGTGCGAAGAGCCGAACTCGGTATCGCCCGAATTGAGCACGAGGTTGTTATCCCCGAACGTGAGCACGACGCATGGAGAATCCGTTGCGGAGGTGAACACGGAAATGCGGTCGAGCGCACCGAGGAATTCCACTCGGTTCATGGTCACGCTACTGCCGTCAGCCTTGGGAACAACCTGCATGTAGTTCGGATAGACCTCATCGAGGAGCTTCGTGATTACGATGAGCCGAGGCGTCTTGACGAGCAACTGTCCCTTCGCCGTGACGAGTTCCGCATTGCCCTCCTTCGGGAGCTTCTTTGAAAGCATATCAACCGCCTTGCGGGGAATGATATACTGTCCGGTGAAGCCCTTCGTGTTCTCGATGCTACAGTCTAGCATTGCGAGACGCCGCCCGTCCGTGCCAACAGCCTTGACGATTCCCTCACCCTCCTTGAAGTCGAGAAGGACGCCTGACAGCGTACGGCGGGTATCGTCCTGACTCACGGCGAAAGCCGTCTTACGGAGCATTTCGCGGATTGCATTGCTCTCGATTGTGCAGGTTGCTCCATCGGGTGCCGGAATGGACGGAAACTCCTTGGCCGCAAGCCCCTTGAACTTGAACACGGAAGCCCCTGCGGTGATTGTGGAGCAGTCCTGACCGTCAACGGAGATTTCAATAGTCCCGTCTACGACCTTTCCAACCGCTGCGGCAAACGGCTTGACGGGGATTGTGGTAGCGCCAGGCTCCAGAATCTCGCACTCAGCATTTGCAACTAGGGTCACGTCCAAGTCGGAGCAGGTAAACTTCACCTCTCCGTCCTTTGCTTCCACCTTCACGTTCTGCAGAACTTGCAGAGCGCCCTTTGAGCCGACCACGGCCTGTACGTTGTTCAATGCCTCCGATAGGGAGGCCTTGCTTATTTTTATGTGCATATTCACTCTTGTTTACCTTTCTTTGTTTTCCAAAGATGACTCTAAATCCAACTAGATTATACCACACCTCCTGTTAGGCTTTCAATGGGGTGTGGAAGAAAATTATCGCTTGTACCTTACGTCCCCTTTGAGCCATTTCTTGAAGCGGGCAAAAAATCCTTCCTTGCCCTGTTCCGTTTGTTGCTTCCTAAATCCTATAGGCTCATCATTGTCTCCATCCGATTCCTCGGAAAACAGATTCCTAGAAGGATTATGGCTTGGGCTAGGATTTGCCTTTAGAGAATTCCGCAAGGCATCCCTTGTCTCTAGCATCTCATTAGTCGAATTCTCTAGCGCATCTCTCCGTTGCCTATCCTCTTCCTTCGCAAAAAGATTCTTGTTGCACGGCATTCCCATGTAATGCTCTAAGAATTCCTCATCTGTCAGAATCGTGATTTCTATCCCCTCATCTACCGCATACTCATACCCTCTATGAATGAAAGTCCTAATCTTGCCTCCTGGGGTGTTGCAGTAGTTTATGGAATCCAGAATGTCCTTTATCAAGGCACATCCGATGCTGTTGTTATCCACCGCTACCTTGCAATACTTGAAACCCATGTCCATTGCGTTTGTGAGTTTCGCCTTTACTCCCTTGACTGTCTTTATCATCTTCATTGTCCTTGCTTCGTTCTTCTTTAAGCCAATTCAGGGATCTCTATCCTAAACCGAGGAATCTCTTGCGGAGCTCTAGGCGGTTTTCTTCCTGCGGCAATATGCGCATTAATCTCATTCCTCATCGTCTGCGCAACTTCGCATTTTGGATTCATTGAAAGAGCCTTATCTAACAAAGAGAGAGCTTCGCCCCATTCTCCAACATAGAACTTTGCCTCCGCAAGGCATACAATCGGGTGCTCCGTCCAGGCATCCAATGAGAAGAAAGGATAATCCAGTTCTGGCTTATCTATTGCTAGACATCTGTTCAGCACATCTATAGCCGTCCTATACTCCTTCTTTTTAATGAGAAGCATTCCAAGAATGAAAGGTGCATCCCTATCCTTTGGGTTCTCATTCATCGCTTTCCAAAGCCACAATTCCTTTGCATTTTCAAAACCTAGATTCCCATAGCAGTCAGACATGAACTTCATGCTTGCGGCACGTTCTGACTTCCAAGTTGCATCAATGCTTTCAAGATGATTTTTGAACCATTCAATAGCATCTTCATACTTCTTGTTCTGGAGGTATTCCCTCCCTAGCAGGTGCTTGTTTCTCGCTTCGCAGTTCGGGTCTCTGCACTCCGCCTCTAGCATTGGAAGATACTTGCCATGCTCATGCCTCATGGGGCGGCTCTGCATCTCAAACTTCGGATAGTAGATGAAGTTCTTTTCCGTCGTGTGCTCTATGTACTCATGTATTCGGCACTTCCAATACCATCCGTCAGGAGTGTGTATGCTATGCCGCAGGAACTTCTGCAAAGGAACTTCATCCCCATACCATACGGAATAAGTGAAGAGTATCGCATTCGGCTTGCGCTCGCTTTTCTTCCCTAGTTCCCAAGCCCTTTCAACCTTCTTCTTCCATCCCTTTTCAATCACATCGTCCATGTCGCAGCCAAAGAGAAGATCGGCTTTATGGCAACACATCTTCATCGCTTCGTTTCGGGCAACGTCGAACCTGAAATCCTTGTATGTCTTCTCTACTACTTTCGCTCCGAGCCGCCGAAGTGTTTCAGCCGTCTTGTCGGTGCTGTTGTTCACTAGGACGCAGATTTCATCCGCCTCCTTGAAGCAGTTGTACCACCTTTCGGCTACCTGCTCTTCGTTCTTGGCTATCGTGTAGACAGAAACGAACATTAGCCAAGCACCTTGTCGCAGATGGTGTCCTTGCAGAACGCACAGACCTTTTCGGTATGCTTGGAATATCCGAAGTTTGCCAAGTCTATAGCATAGAAGATATCTCCGTATGCGAGAACGTTTCCGCAGACTCCGCACTTCTCGCTTCCCGTATCGTCTGTACAGGCGCTTCTCTTCGTGAATGTGAGAGATGTCTTGCCGACATTCTTTCTAGTAGTTTTGGAAAGGTGTTCGCCTATCTCGGCAATAGCCATGCCCAATGGTGAGACATCTCCAATTGCTCTCTTCTTCATCTGGGGCTGCTCTTCTTTAGCCTGTGGCTTTGCCTCTTCCCTTGGCTTGATGCAGACGGCTAGTCCGCCATTCCGTCTCGCTTCTTCTATTCCCCGCTCAACGCTTCCGGTTTTCAATGGTTCTTGTGGCATCGCTCTGGTTCTCCTTGGACAGGCGATATTTTACCACACAATTATGGCGGCTTGCAAGAGGGGGAGAAGAAAATTACGGATTTTCACTCATAACAGACTTCGCAAACCTCATAAACGTCGGCATGAAGCACATCTTGATAAATGCGGCATAAGGATAATCCAATTCCGAAACGCATGAGTTCATGCACTGGAATATGGCATTCGCTCCCATATCCGTCATTCGTCTTACCATGCCTCTAGCGCATCGCATTATGTATTGAGCCTCAATGCTTCCGTTCTCCGTGCAGTTTTCTGCATACGGAGCAAACTGGCAGAGCGAAATGATAACGGAAAACATGCTCGCAAAGTGCTTCCGTTCGTTACCCTTTGTCATGGTAATCGTATTGACATGAGCACGTCTCTTAAGAAGCACCTTGTCTATGCACATGGCCTTGTCTGCGAGATAAAGCCAAGCAACCGAATAATAGTTGTCCCCATGATAGAATGCATTGCACTTCGGAATTGGCTTGTCAAGCAGAGTTCTTTTGAAGAGCCTTGTCTGGAAAGCGACAAAGAAAGATTTAGCCTTGATAAGGTCGTAAAACAACTGCTTCCCAGTCTCCACCATGTTGCAGCAACCACTGTCAATCTGGAAATGGGCAGCAAGCCTATCTTTGGTGTTTTTCTCGCTTTCCGTATGCTTCTCATTGTTGAAGACTTCGGGCGTGAAGATGATAGTGTCCAAATCATACTTTGTGCAGAGCGAATAGCATACCTCATAGCAATCTGGCGTCACTATGTCATCGGAATCCATGAAATGAACATACTCACCCTTTGCTTCCGATAGCCCTGTCCATCTCGCCTCATAAGGCCCTTTATGCTGGCAGCGGACCATCTTCACGTTCGGATAGGATTTCCAAGTTTCTTCCAGAAGGTCTTTCGTTGAATCAGAAGACCCGTCATCCACCAGAATAACCTCAATGTCATTCAATGTCGAAGCAAGAACAGAGCGAATACATTCACCGACATACTGCTTCCGATTGTAGCAAGGTATGACAACAGAAATCTTTGGAGTGTTCATCTTTTGCCTTTTATTTGCCCCTTTTCTGAAAAGCCACTACTTTTTTGCCTTCTTGAAAGCGTCGATGGCATCAGACACCTTCTTTATGATTCCGTCGAGTTCCGTCTCGTTCACCTCGAAGTCCTCCAATGCCTCGGTAAGTTCCTCAATCGCCGCGAGAATCGCATTGAGTTTTTCCTTGCGGTCTTCGGACAGGTCTTCGGAGTGGTTCTCGATGATAGCACGGAGGAAAGCATAGGTAGCCTGTGCATCCCGGAGATACTTCGCACCAACCTCCTTGTTCGGAATCTTTCCGAGAACCTGCACGTTGAACAGATTGAGGACATACTTTATCAGTCCAGATAGCCCTCCAGTGAGAAGAGAAAGAGCCGCCTTGATTTTGCTGATGTTCATGGGTTGTCTCCTTTGCCGTATTGTCTGGTTATGGGGATATGCCGCCTGCAGCCGCAGCCTTTGCAGACCCTAGAAGTAGTTTCACGATGTATCCGCTTCCTCCAGCCGCCGCTATGTACCCTAGAAGGTTCCATAGCATCTTTGCGCCCTTTGCCTTGTGCTTCCATCCTTCCATCTCAACCTTCATGCCCTGCACGGTAGAAGTAAGGTCTGAGAGTCCAGTCTTGAGTTCGCCAAACATGGTTGCGGGGATAAGCCCTGATTTGATCTCATTAACGGTGTGTTCAACCCTTTTCAGCCTGTCCGCCGTATGGGAAGTGCAGAGCCGATACTCCTGCTCTATCGTCTTGCGGACGGCTGCAATCTGCGCGGGGTCTCCGCTAGCTTCAGCGAGGTTTAGTTTTTCCTCTAATTCTACTCTTCGTTCTTCTGTCATAAAGCAACTCCTTGTCTGATTCTACCATGAATCCTAGATGACGATTTTACACATCACTACTACACACATAGATTATCTACTAATTGCCTACTAATTAATCTTTGCCCATTAGCTCGTCCATGGCCTTTATTACATCAGCGGTATGTGCTGCTTCTATCCTATCCGCTAGCGAATTCAGGTAGCCTTTCATATCGTTAGTAGAGACTCCAATGCGCAGTTCTATCAATATATCGTCAATACTTTCTTCACGATTCATTGAAATCTCTCCTAGAAGAAACCTAGTGCTCTTTCGGCATCATCAGTAGTTACTTTATAATCAACGATAAGAGTCTCAGTCTCATCATCATACTTAACTTCGACATTCCCATCTGCATCTCCTATGACAACTTCAATAGAATGTCCTCCACAAGAAGGCTTGTCATAAGGGAATACCACATTAAAAACGAATCTCCAAACAGTTGCTTGTCTCCCCATTGAATCATACAACTTTAACAATGCAAAACCCTTGCCTGGGAAAAATTGCAATGTCTCTTCACTCGTATAAGCTAGATTAAGGATTTTAGATTTCACTTCTTCTTCAGAAAAATTCTTTACAACGCTTCCAAAAAAAAGAGAAGCAGTAAAACCAGAAAGATCCGCAGTGGTATTTATCTGTATAGAGATAGGGTCGTTGCCAGAGAACGTTGTATCGTTCCCACGAATTATTTTTAGCTCTTTCAGCCGTCTCTTCATATATTTCTCCTGCCAAATGCCAAATGGACACTCCATAAAAAAGGAGAGAAGAAAGGCTGTCGCTAGGCCGACCACCTCTCTTCTCTCCGACTCGGGCTTTTCGCCCAAGGGTTTACTTCGTCTTCTTGGCAGGCTTCTTCGCCGTCGGGCGCTTCGCAGCCTTGACGAAAATCTTGCCTCCCTTCGGAAGGGTCATCCTATCGACGACAACCTTCGTCATAGACTTGGCGAGTCCATTCTTCGCGGACTTCTTCACCGCTGGGACTGCCGTAGGCTTTGCAGGCTTCACCACAATCTTCTTCGTGGCGACCTTTGGCTTCTTTGCGGTCTTGACGGGCTTCTTTACCGCCGCAACCTTTGTCTTCTTGACTGCTGGCTTCTTCGTTGCCATTGTCTTACTCCTTGTTTTCCCTTGTGAGTTAAGAATTAGAACGGAAGGTTGTCGTCTTCAACAACCATGTCATCTTCGGTCGGTTCCGCTGGGGCTGGAATGTTTGGCTTCCCCTGCTGGAGAATGTCAATCTTCCATGCCTGGTTCTCGCAGAAGCACCTAGTCGGCGAGTTGTCGTCCTTGGACCAGAGACGTCCAGAGAGCGAGAAGTGAACCTTCACCTCCGCTCCTTCCGTGAGGGAATCCGCGAGAGAGCACTTGTCTTTCGTCAGGGTGAACGGAACGATGTTCGGGTATTGGCTATCGCTCTTCTCCTTGACTCGGAACTCCCTCTTCTGGAATCCCTTGCTCCCGAACGTCTGTGTTGGGAACACCTCTGTGACGGTTCCTGTGAACTCGTATTTCATCTTTGTTTTTCCTTTCTTCTTGATTAGATAATCATGTCGTCGAAACTATCCACATAAGCCCTATCCTCTTCTGACAAATCAGCAGAAGGCGTTGTCGGGGGTATGCTCATCTGCTTGTTCAGGTTCTCTACGGTCGCATGAGCCGCCTGCGACTGCATCTCCTCCTTCGCCGTCGCCTGCGCAACCATGCGCACCATTGAAGGTGGTGCCGCCTCTGCCGTTATGGGTCTAGCCGCTATCTCCTTTGCCTCCGAAATCCTGCCGCTATGCTCCTTCAAGAGTGCATTGTATCGTTCAATGTCCCACTTGCTCAACTGGTCTCTTATGTGTGACGGTATCTCCAATCCGAGTTTTCCGCACACCTCCGCGCACTTCTGCGGCCAGAACATCGGATAGACCACCGCTCCATTCTGTTCAGCCGTCTTGAATGGCTCTTCCAGAAATCTCCAATCTGCCATTATCCTATGGTACTTCTCAGCCTTGGATTCCTCATCATTGCCTATGTACCATCGGAATGCCTGCTGGAACACCACGAACGGAAGTTCACCAGTAGGACCGTTCTGGTTCTTAGCGAGATTCCAAGACACTGCGGCTACCGCCTTCGCCCTCTCGTCGTTCAGCCTAGGGTCGTTAGTCTGTTCGAGATAGTACAATGGAGGGTCGCTCTTCCATGCCGCTATTACTTCCGCAACCTTATGGAGAAGTACAACTGTCGTAGCATCCTGCTCCAATGCACCAGAACCACGTAGATCGGACAGTTCAGGAGGGCGCTTGCCGTTTGGATCTTTCACATTGTCGCGGGACAACTGCGACAGCACAATCACGGGCATGAGACATTCGTTCGCCAACTGCTTAAGAATACCAGAGGCATAGGTGGCAATCTCATATTCGGAAGTCTTGTCCTTTACCTGAAATCTCTGAATGAAGTCTACCACCAGAATGTCTAGTTTCCCCGCCCTATGCCGCACCTCCGCCCAAGCCTTTAGCTTGTCAACGTTCGGTTCCACCGTCCATGTGATAAGTCCCGCATTCCCCTGTTCGCTTATCTTCTTAGATGCTTCCCTCACCCGATACTGCTCTTCGGGATTAGTCCATCCCTTCTCGCACCTCTTCGGAGACACCCAAGAAAGGTTGGCTATCGGCCGCTTGATTAGTTCCGTCACGGACATGTCGAGACAGTCAAATGCAACCTTATATCCTAGGTCGTTCCAGAACGTGCAGCACTGCAGGACAAACGATGTCTTCCCCACAGACGGTCTAGCGGCAACTATGTGAAGCCCAGGCGCAAGACCTCCAGTCATGTGAGACATGCAATCCCATGGGTAAGGGATTCCGGGAATGTAATTGTAGTTGTGCTTTACGGCGAACTCCTCATAGGACTTGTCGTATGAGGCCTGCATGTTGTCAACAAGACTCGCTATGTCAATCCCGGATTCTGGGCTTTCGTCCTTCTGAATCTGCTGAATCTGCTTGGACAGTTCTATCATCCTCGCCGTGTTGGAAGCGAACTTTCCTTCGGCTTGAATGTTGTTCATCGCCTCATTGAGCCTGCGGCCGATTGCCGCCTCCTGCAGGATAGGAGCATAGGCTTCAATCGTCGTAGTCTCATCCTTGTCGGCGGAATCACGGAACCTCTTCGCATCGTCGATGAAGGACGGAGAAATCTTCTGCCCGAAGTATGGAGACTTCTTCCTAGTGGAAATCCTAACAGCCTCTTCTATGATGATCAGCGGCTTTATCTTGTCTACGGGAGTCTTCTTCCGAATGCTATCTATCGCCGCCCATATCAGTTTGCACGACTGGTCTGAAAACCAGTCAAGGTTGGCTTTCACCTTAAGCGCATCTGGAATCCGTTTCGGCGGATTGTCAAATATGCATCCTAGGAATGCAAACTCTATCTCTTTCGGCTGCCGCATCCCTACAGTTCTCCCCTAAGAATCTTCTCCATCGCCTCTCTCTCAGCCTTGCGGCTGCTGATTCGCTGCATATCGGCTACTTCCTCATTCGTCATCTGCGATGCGACAACAGTCTTGGTCTCAAATTCCGATTCTATGTCCTTGCGCTTCTCTTCAGCCTCTGCTCTCTTGATCTCATGTATCTTCTTGTCGAAATCGAGGGCTATGAAATGTATTGCAGATGAAATATTAGATAATGCATGTTTGTCTCTCGTGGAAACCCAGTTGCCTTCACGAGCTAATCTATTGTAAGCATATTGGCAGAATTGTTCTGAGCAAACTAGTTTCTTGTTCTGGAACACCCAATTCCTTTCCAAATATTCTTTCAATGCCGCTGCATTAGGAATCCTCTTGTGCCAATCTGCTATTTTCTTTTTGTCTAATTCTGTTAGTTTAGGCTCTATCTTTCGGTATTGTTCGGAGAAATAACCAGACTCTTCCGCAGTCATGTCCAACGGAGTCATTGTAATCCGCTTCTCTTGCTGCTCTTCCTTCTGTATAGGTTCAGGCTTGTCGTCTATCGGTGCTTCTGATGTCTGTTCTACATTCTCCACATCATAGTCATCCGATGAAGTTGACGAACTCTCAAACTTGCCATGTCTGACAGCCGCTCCTATCCTGCCGGCCATAACCTTCTTGTGGTTCTTACCGCTACAATCCGATTCCCACATCCTGCTATTGATGTAGTCCGCAAGCATATTGTAGGTGTCTCGCCTCACTCTATCGCACGGGGACAATCGGCTACCATCGAAAGGCTTCTGAGGAGGCTCATACGGCAGTTCGTAAGGATTCTCCGGGAAAGCGATTGCGGCAAGGGTTTCCCACGCGGCAAGCCGCTCTTCTGGAGTTTCCCTCTCCATAATCCACCGAACATGCCCCTCCAAGAGGACTATGCTCTTTACATGTCTATCTTTTCCGCTCATCCGCAACCGCCTAGTTGTCGCAGGGAAGAAATTATATCATAGTGATTGCTTGGGTGTAAAGGGGGCAACCAAAACTTAATTCATTTTCATGTCGTATAGGCAGTTGTTCAGCACGGAACCATATGAGAACTGCCTCTTTGCGCAATCCCAAGTGACAAGGCCATAGCCGTAATGTCCCCAATCAATCCCCCATGAATTGAATATCATCAGACCTTCCGTGGTGTACCCGCAACACAGGACGGCATGGCCTCCAATCAGAGTCTGGTCTCCCTGCCCGTAGATGGACGGATTGTTGACATTACACTTGTACCACTCCTTAGAAATGTTCATGCCGAGTAGGCAGCAACCGAACTTGTGTATGGCATACTTCACCTGATCGAGATTCCGAAGAACCTTGATTGAGCAAGTGCCACTGTCGAAGATTCCCTTGTCAAGAAGTGCCTGCATGACAGCCGTGAGAGAAGTACCGTCAACATCCGGGCTTCCGTCGATTGTCTTCGCATACTTGTAAAGCATTATCGGGTCGATCTCTGGGGGAACATCCTTCTTCCTCCATAGGACGTTCTCTGCGAACTGGCTTGCTGCATACCCAGCACAGGCCGGAACAGAACCTTGGTCTTCTACATGAGTGCAGTAGTTAGGCAACAGCACCTCATCAGGTGCAACGAACTTTTCCGCCGAGAACTTAAGAATCGGAAGTAAATCAATCTTAGGCGGCTCCATCAAGAACCCAACGGGGTGTCTCTTCTCAAAGTCATCTGCCGCCTTGTCTCTAAACAACCAATCAAACATAACGACATCCTATTACTTCGCCCACCAAGGAATGAAATACGGGAAGTGAGGTGCATCCACGTTCTGTTTCTCGTCAGATATGTTCGTTGGAAACACTATCGGCTGCGGATTGTCTCCACAACCTCCGTTCCTAGAGCAGCACCCACTTATCAGCATCAGTGCCGCAATGCCTATAGCAAGAATCTTCTTCATTTCCAATCACTCTGTCCTGTTCTTGCCTCATTCTCACTTATGCAGTATTTGGCCCTTATAAAGTCGTCATAAGTCTTCTTACAGGCATCCTGCAACCGCTTCTTCGCTTTTGACGGAGCAATCTTCGCAGACGAAAGAAGCCCCATTGCGGCATTGTATAGTTCTCCGATGTTCTTGAAAGCCAAGTAACATCGCCCAAGATTGTATTCTGAATACCGAGGAATCTCATCGTCCCCAGCATCTAGTGCGAGGAAAGTCTCTATCCCTGTCTGGAAAAAAGGATAAGGTCTATTGCAAGAACTTCCCATACATCACCTCAAACTATCTCTATCTGCTGATTACGGAGAACCGTGAGTGCCGCCTTATGCGACTCCTCATTTATGTCCCCGCACAAATCCTGCAGAAGCACAATCTTCTGGTTCGGCATGTAAGCACGGAGCATTACCGCACAAGCCGTGACACAAATGCTAGTGCAATACCCACACATATCAACCTCTTCAATAGGGCCATACTTGTGTATCATTTCTCTAATGAACTGCCCTACAAGCGAAGTCCCGAACGTGGGCTTGTCAACTATAGCAATATCTCCTCGATTGGCCAATGTCTGCAACTCCCCTACAAGTTCCCATCCCTTCGTCTGGTGAATGCAATGAGGAACTGGAAGTTTCTTCCCCTCCAATGTGTTTAGGTAGTTTTCGTGGTGTGTGTCGCGGGTTGCAATCACAACATCCCCATTCGCAAGAAATTCTTTCACATTGGATATGATTAACTCCGTGTTGCTCTTTTTCGGATAGCCATAGGCAAGTGCTCCGCCTTTCACGAAATCATTCTGTACATCCACTACCACAAGAACTTTTGTTGCCATTGTTTTTCCTTTCGCAGTTGACACCTCAATTATACCATATCTACATTGTGGGAATCAAGAGGGTGTAACATCTTCGTTCGTTTTTTCTGAACTCTCTATGAACGGGGCTATTAGATTGTCGAAGTCTCTCACGAGTCGATGCATTGATTCTCTATCCCACTCCAAGCCTTTAATCCGATTCGCTATCCTTTCCTTCTCATTGAATTCTTCTTTCCTTTTTCTTGCACTTTCCTTGTATGACTCAGATTTGTATCCCAACCGATATGAATCAATCCCAAGAATCTGCAATGCATCCAATGCATCTAACAATCTGCTCTTCTGGTCTTCATATAGTTTCTTGTAGTCCGTGCCATGCATTGCCTCCCACCTTCCGTCTGCCTTGCCCCTTTCGTACTCCGCCTGCAACTGAGCCTTCTTCTCGTCTTCTCCATCGAACTGCCCGTTGTGCTTCATGCAACGCATCAGTTCAAAAGCAAAGCCCCTGCTGATTGTACGAATGTGTTCATCGTGAAGAGCTATAGGCTTGCGGAAGACTTTCAACTGATTCTTTCTGTCTTCTGTCCCGGCAATCGCTTTGTAGATTCCCCAGTTCTTAGGCACCAAAGCACAGTATTCGGCATCGAGAACATAGTCAGGAGCGACAATTGAGTAGTAGTCAATCTCAGAGAAGAAGATGTTGTGCTTGGACGGGTCGAACAGTTCGTGCCGCAAGTCGCTCTTACTAATCTTCACCTCAAATGCATGGATCCCAAAGCCCTCTCCTGCATAGCAGTTCGCCGCCACGAGATCAAGACGGCGCTTCCCTCCGCCAGTCGTGTTGCCGACCTCCGTTGCACAGAGCCATTGTCTCCCGTCTGAAAACCGTTTGTTCAAGAGGGCATAGATGTCCTCTGCCGTGAACTTTCCGTCTTTCATGATTTTTCCTCGCATTTAAGATATTTGCAATTAGGACAAAGTACCTGCGGTGCTATCCCTTCTCCGCAGTACCATTTTTCGCTTCTCAAAGCAACTCTCATGCCTTCTTCGTCTTTTATCATTCGTGGAATAGGAGAAGCAAAAGGCTGGTGGCAAAAATCGCATTCAGCAATAAAGACTTTCCGTACCATACTGCTATTCCTCTACCGCACTTTCATGATAATACTCAATTACCGAAGTGGAATACCCTCGCTTTAACACGTTGTCAACATATTGATTAACCGCATCCAGAATAGTTGTGCCGACATAAACCTCTTGCTCTTTCCCTGTCTTATAATTATGTCCACACACATTCCCCTTGGTCCATTGATAGGCAAATGTAAAGGTTTTATTATGCTTCAATCTATAGTCAAGAGACTTTAGTTCTTCATCCCTCCTCACTTTTAGTTCTTCAAGAAAACGAACAAGGTCTTGAAAATCATGCTCGTTGAACTTCCAATCCCCTTGTGATACTTTCTTCACTTTTTTTATCGCGCCTTCCAATGTCATTTTAGGTCTCCTTTTATCGGCCACTCAAATCCAAAGTTGCTCCGCTTAATCTTGCAGCACGGCTGTCAGCCCTTCCAGAATACAATGCCCTCAATAGACATCTAAGAGTGATTTCTGGAACTTTCTTCATTGATTCTTCCCCTTCCCGCACAGTGCTCTCCAAAACGCCTTCCATGCAATCACATACCAATATGCCGCTCTCTTAAAAAACGGTCTACCCCAACCGCTGACATCGCTCAAAAGATTACTAACTACACGTGGCACATCCTTACAGATGTCTGCACCATAAGAGATTGGCAAACCAACGATTGTGACAATCAGAATAATAGGAAAGATGCTCAATGCCCATAGGCGCGGGCTTCCCTCATGAAATCTTTCCATGAACGATTTGCGGGGTTCAGTCATTGATTAATCCTCTCCGTAGCGTCGTGAATGCATTTCTCTAATTCCTTGTCGGCCTCTAATGTAGAGAGTGTTGCCCCCTTTATCAAACCCCAAGCCATTGGGTACTTCTCTTCATCCAAGTCGCATCCTGCTTCAACCAACAACTTGTATGCCGCATGGGTCTTCGTCCCTGCTTCCATCAGATGTCGTTCCTCCCAAGTCATTTGCTTTGCCCTCCATTAGAATAATTTTGCATCCCAGCAGGATTCAAAAGTGCGAGTTCGGTCATAATCGCAACCGAAAGGCCATTGCCGTCTAGCCGTCCAGCCGCAAACTCACCATTGAGGAATCGCAAATGGTTGATTACCGTCTTGTACACCTCTATTACCTGTTTGTCGAACTGCCTATTCCACAATGCGATAGCCTTCTCTGGATTGTATGATCCTGGTCCACTTGCATCACACTTGCAGCAACTCACAAAATATATGATTCTCCCCTTGGGATCTGTAAGCCAGTCCGCAATCTTCATTATAGAACTTCCGCAAAAAGGGCAAGGAATTATCTTTGTACTCGTAATAGTCATTTAGTGAAATTCCTCTTTTGTTTTCTGTCCAGCCTCTATCGTATCCGCAAGTTCATTGAGTTCCTTTGCAACTCTTTCGTTGTCATGGCGAAAAAGTTTCTGCTGCGCTGCATAGTTCCTCAACCTCTCTACAACATCCGCGAAGGATAGCAATGGAATAGCATTCGGAAGTCTCATTTCGCCAACTTCTCCCAAACCATAGTCCTACTTCCGTCAATCTTGCTCTTGTAGTTGTCTTCTTCTCTCTCAAGCGGAGACCATGGGTGAGTTATGGAACACTTCTTTTCGTTGTCCCTAAACCAGACTTCTTCTGGACACTTTTCTAGCTTGTCATGGTTGAATTCCATCTCTTTGAGAATTTCATCTTTCCCCAAGTTGAAAATCGCCTTGCATCGCCCATACCATTCGGACTCTACATCAAGATAGAGATACCGTAGTATCGTGTAACCAAGTTCTATCGTTACTCCCCCATATGAGAGTGTGGCATACTGCTCCCGCTCCTTCATTTGAACAAGATCACTGCCAACTTGTTCGGCCAATGGCATAAACGGGCGTAGCCTTAGTTTTGATGTTTTCATCTAAACCTTCCTCCAATAAGTTCCGCCAAAGCCACGAATGCCATCAACGGCCATGCCAGCGCAGTTTTCAATGCTTCTAGTGCCGTTTCTTTTATTCCGCTCTCATCTGGGTGGAGCCACTGAACAATAGACTCCATGAACAGAGCGATTACTCCGCCGCAGTATAGCACTAATATCCTCTCAATCATCTTTCCCCTCCAGAATCCTTGCCATGGTTACTCCTATGCACAATATGCAAAGAATCGCTAAAATGGCACAACACCATCCGTCACCTTTCGCCAAGTGGACTCCTATTCCAATCCCTATGAAAGCGATTCCACATGGAGGCCATATTGCATTAAACATGTCTTGCAATTTCATTATTTGTCTCTATAAACAATACGGTCAAACACTACAATCGTCAAACAAACAATCACCAATTCTACTATCGCAAATGGAATAAAGGCGATAGTAAGAGCCAAAAGAAAAGCACAAGCAACAATTGAAAGCATAGCCTTGACTATGTTCTTGATATAGGTCACTTTAAGCATCCTCATATGAAGGGAATTGGCAAGAAATCTTGGCTTTAGCGGAAGCAACCTCGTTCTGCACAGCAACAGTAAAATCAGAATCCAACATACGGTTTGCGACATGCTCCCCAACGTAGTACACGATATGGTTTATTGCCTTGCGCAAGTGTTCGTTGTCTGACTTCACTAGTTCAATGCTCGGGATTATAGCCTTTGAACATTCCTTGTCTGCCTCTTCAAGAAGCCATTCGCCAAAAGTCAACTTGGCCGTTCCATCTTCGTTCTGCCCGTCTTTCGTCCCTGTCCAGTTCCACCATAATGAATGGAGTTTGTACTTGTCTCCGCCTAAAAGGTCGCAGTTACGGGCGGGCTTAGAGAGTGCAGAATTGACTTCATCTATAATGGTTTCAGCGTCAACACAATGTGCAACTCCTCTCTCTCCAGGAGCTCCGGCTATTGGGTAATCGTACAAGTCGTAATTTGACTTTGCTTCATCGCGGAGGTTTTCAAGTGCTTCGCGCAATGCCGCATTGTTCATGGCAGGAATGCTCTTAAGTTTCTTCAGTTCCTTTAGCCAGTCTGCCAACTGTTTGTGCTGCCGTCCGCATGGCGTGTCGTTAACCATCTCTTCCGCATGGGCAATAGCCTCGTCAAGAGTGAGAGGCTTTGTCTTGCATTTAGTTTCTTCCGCCATTTCAAAGCTCCATTATCTGTCAAATACACACTTGTCAAATTGCGGTGGATTCGTGGGATACACTATCCCATGGCACTCACCATTCCCTCGAAGGAACTCACATCCCTTCATCTCGCTCTTGCATCTGGGGCAAGAGCGCATCGAGGAATTGAATTCAGACGAAGGTTTATTGTTGTCTTCAACCCTTCCAACATCTTCGTTGTCTGGAGCCACGGAACCTACACCATCGCTTTCAATCTTCTTTGGAGGAAGTGGTTCATTCTTGAAAACAGCCGTCAGAATAGAGGCCACATCTGCAACACTTACAATACGAGGAAGATGCTCTAATTCTTTTCCGCAATTCCTGCAGAACTTGTCATCGTCATCGACATGCTTCTTGCAGTTCCCACAGACAAAGCAGAAATACATTCCGCTTCCGAGAACGTTTATTTCCTTGATTTCCATTAGGCATCACCCTTCCTCAAATCCTCGATGAATTCACGGCAGGATTCCTCATCCCAGTCAACGATCTTCCCATCTTCAATCGTAATAATAATATAGTCACCATACCCCCGATCGTCAATGGCAAGGAAGTCAGGAACATAATCCCTATATTTTATATCCTCATACTTGATTCCGCAGCAGTCGCACACCTTGTAGTGAACTTTTGCCTTGATTCCCTTTGGCCAGCCGATGATTTCTCCGGTTTCAATGTCAATATCAAGTTTCCAGCACCATCCGTCCTGTGTTCCTTCCTGCTTTACCAAAAAAGGCATCATGGGATTATCGTTATCTTCACGCTCTCCATTGATGTATGCATCCTCTGGATAGCGTGGCTCCGCCTCGATATGGATAATGTCCTTCAACGGGTTGCCGTTCGCATCCTTTCCGTGCCAGTTGTCGCAGACATCCGTATCGTTCACCTCGAAGAATGCATCCTCACCATGCTTTGCGGACTTGTCCTCATTCTCTGGACAAGAGCAGAACGGCGAGTAGTTCGCTCCAAAGTCGTCTTCTTGGTAATCGAAGTGGCAGCAGTTTGCGCAGCACTTAGCTTGCCGTAGATTACACTTCTTCTTTATCGCTTCTAATTGTTCTTTCATTGTTTTTTCCTTTCTTCACTTTCTAACATCAGGCAAGTTGTTGTATCGCACAAAGTTCCCAAGGTCGTCGAAGTTCGGACCGGGAATCCGAACAATATCTGTCTTGAACTTGTTCTTAAGATACAGTTCATTGATGTGAGCCTTGAACTCATCGCTACCGACATCCTCACGAATGTACCTGTCCAAGGCTTCATAGGTGAATCCCAACTTGTCCTCATCTGACAACGGCTGCAACCCATCTATCGGAGTCTTGTGTATGAGGTGAAGCGGCAAGCCCATCCAATCACCTAACTTCCTAATCTCCGTCACAGTCAGTCCTTGTATCGGGGCATATGAACCCATATTGTCACCCCCGAGGGTTGCATACCCCACTGTGTCTTCACTTAGGTTACAAGTGTTCGCAACCATCCCTCCTACAGTCTGTGCAACCGCATACAAGGTACTCATCCGCAGCCGAGCGGGAAGATTCGTCTTTGTATCGTAGGACGTTCTATCAAAAGAAAACTCCACTTGATTTACAATTGATTCAAATGCTTCCTCAATGTTAATCTCAACATATCTAATCCCTAAGAGTTCACACACACTAATAGAATCTCCAATGTCTTTCTGGGCTCCATTCGGCAAAAGAACACCATAGACTTTCTCTTTCCCAAATGCCCGTGTCGCAAGTGCCGCAACTACGGTGGAATCTTTCCCTCCGCTAATGCCTACAACCCACTTGGTTGCGCCAACAGATTTGGCCCAATCCTGCCAGTGATTTCTTATCCGCAGATAAGCGGAACGGGGATTGAAATCGTACTTATCCATAACTTTTGCCTCTCTATGCTTTCGGCAATCTCGAGAATTCCTCATTAATCATGCTGGATGCTTTTTCTTTCTTGCCATACAAATTTGTCACAGGTTTTTGCATATTCTGGAGTACAGATAAAGGGAAGTTCTGAAAAACCTCCTTTGGGGATAATGCCAGTTGTTTTAGGGTACAAACATATGTTCTTTCTCCAAGATTTAGTTGATGAAAATTTGCACCGTCTCATTTTGATACCTCTTAGTTAAACTCAAAATGTACTTTCACTTTTTCTGCGCATTCCGCTTTCTTTAAAAGAACGGAATCGCTCTTCTCTGCGAACATCTTCATCATCTGCTCAAAGCACTCCTTGCACAGATGATGATGTGTTATACCGACATTAAAAATTACCGTTGACATTTCTTTGTGGCAAACCTCACATCGCCCTTCATCTATTGTTGGCGCAATGATTTTGATAGAAAAGTCATTTTGCTGATGACATTTCACTCCCTCGGGAAAGGGTGTTGTTGGGAAATCCTTCATACTTATAAGTCTACTCCGATTCTCACTTGAAAACCATCTGGCTTCCTTCTGTCGCTTTGTGTGCCGTTTCTAGGGTCTGAACGAACTCATTAGTCTTCCTTACCGAATCTGTCTCCTTCGGCTTATACTCTTTGCAGTCATTACCATCATGGAATGGGCAAATAAAAGGACTTAATCCAGACATGATCTGCCTGCTTCCAAACTCTTTTACCATGTCATTATTACAATGACACCCCAAAAAATACTTGCACTCCCTTATGTCCTTTGACTCAGGCTTTGGCTTCTCTAATGGCTCCATACTCGAAGACACATAAAGCGAATCCCCATCCCCATCATACTGGCAGATGACTATACCGAACTTGTCGCACTCGTCTAGTCTCTTCTTAAGTTCCTCAATTCTACAAGGAAGTGTTATCAATAGTTTATTTGCCATCTTTCTTCTCCTCATTCTCTTCTTCAAATGGCGGCAATGTGACGGATTTCACATCGAACCTTTTCCGCTTGCCCTCCTTGTATTCCTGCATCCTGATCATCGCTTTCCGTGCAGCCAATCCGATTGGAACTACAACATTATTCCAATATAGAACGGCATCCTTGATAGTATAATGCCTCGGAATCTCTTTCATCCCGTCTTTGCAATGGAAGTGACACTTACCGTCAATGCTCCATGCACCATGGTCATCCAAATCGCCACATTCAACATCCCAGAACTCTGGTCTATTCTCTCCGCAATAGTGGATAAGCGCAGCCTTATGTCCGCATAGAGGACACGGCTTCATTTGTCCAACCCAAAACTCATTGTACTTCCTGTTGGACTCGTCAAGCCACTTCGTGATCCGCGACAACAATCCCATTATGCACCCCTCCGCTTCTTCTCGATCCGACGCTTGATTTCAGTGATCCCCATTAGTGCTTCTCCTTCGGCGGTTGAAACAGATTCAACGGACTTACTTCCCAGATTTTCTCCTTTGCATTAAACCAAAATATATCAGTCGCAGCCACTCCATTAAGGTGTTGCGAATGAACTTGATGCTTAAGCACGAAGACATCGCATCCTTCTATTATATTGTACAGCCATCCCATCTCTACTTCGCCTTTCTTTCATTACATTTTGCCATAATGAAGTCAAACATTTCCTTTTCAGTAACCTCTCCTACCATAGGATACTTGTCTGGACTATCGGTAAAAGAACTGTTGTAATAGGACACCTGTCTTTGAAAGTATATCCCATCCTTGCATAAAGCAAATCCAAATCCATTCCGCCTATCCCTGGTTTTATGTGTCTCTATGAACCAAGTTGGATTTCCAGCATATAGATTTCTATAGATTTTCATGTGTATCTCCTTTTTAGCACCACCCTAGACTTGACAACGTTTCTTCCCCTGCATCTAGCTTCTTGATGTCATTTATGTAATGTGGCCAAGTGCGATTTCTCATCGCATCCCGAATCTTGCTTGCAGAAACAGATGAAAACGCTGCCGGAATCCGAATCTCATCATATTGCATGTCGTCCCGTAATATCCGTTTGTCATTTCGCCCCTGAACAACCACTAGATTACAGACCTTTGTAATCTCTTTGTTCATATACCACTGGTCTATATTCTCAAATGAGTCAGTCCCTATGCAGACAAAAGGTCTACTATTAAAGTCAAGACCATGTCGAACATTGAAATCTATAAGGGTGTGCATGAATCTTCTCCCACCAACCAGTGTTTCATATGCCTTGCCTGTCATAAAACGGCAACAATCCCTATATGACAGTTCGCTTCTATCCAGAAACACCCGTCGCACATAGAAAAGAGGCAAGGTGTCGATGACTCGCTCTATTACCTCCAGTTTGATATGGTCGGGAAGAGGCTCTGTCTTCCCTTCTCTATGGTAGGTTACGATTGTAGGAATGATGTAGAGTTCATCAAGTCTCATCAAGTCTATAAATGTCTTGACAATCTCACGATGTGCTACCGTGAAAGGGGAAAAAGTCCCACCGAAGATTCCTATTCTTTTCATGCCACCTCCTTATAGTGTAGTACATCCATCCTATGTCACACTACCTGTTCGTGCTTAAGGCGCCAGTCTATGCATCGGCGGAGATAGTCAACGTACGACGGGTCTACAGACATCGTTTTCCCAGCAACATCAGAAATCTTGGCAACTGGAGACCCATTAGCCTCAATCACCTTCATCACGATATTGAGCGGTTCTACACCGGTATCGTTTGCAATATAGGTTCCAATGCCGAAAGCAACCCTGCTCTTCCCATTGAAGTGTTCCTTGATTTTGGTTGCCCTCTCAAAGTCTAGGCTATCAGAGAAGAGCAATGTCTTCGTCATCGGGTCAATCCCCAACTTCTTGTAGTGGGCAATAATCTTCTCACCCCAAGCGATAGGATCGGCGGAATCGTGACGGACGCCGCTAAACAAGGTGGCATACGTCTTGTCAAAGTCCCGAAGGAAGCAGTCTGTCGTGATCGTGTCAGTGAGGGCAATTCCGTTGTCCGTCTTGTACTCACGAACCCAATACTTCATCATGTAGTGATTGGAGTATGCGGGATTGTGTTCATGATGAGCTTGGCCCACAACCTGAATAAACTCATGCGCCATGGTTCCAACAGGCTTGATTCCGTACTTCTTCGCCAGATAGACGTTTGACGTACCCACAAAGGTATTCTCAGATGAGAACCCATGCGCAAACTCACCGACAATCCAATCCTGCATCTCAGCAGAGTAGCGACGACGCATCCCGAACTCGGAGAAGAAACCAAGACGATATTTGCCGCAATTCAACTCGTCTTTCTTTTCCAAGGCACGCTTCTTGAACTCTTCGTTCAATGCACCGATACCATACCGGAAAGCAAAGTACACCTCATTCACGATAGCAAGAATCGGAATCTCATACATTGAGGTGTCTAGCCATTCGCCGCTCGCCGTTATTACCATGCCGCAATGATCTATGGGCGGGTCGGGGTATTCGTAAATCTGAATCTGCTCTTGGCGAGGATACCACCTGCGAAGGTGCGAAATGTAGTCTCCGCTTAGCCACGGAATGTTGTTCTTGAGCCAAGCAAGTTCCTCCTCCGTGAAGCGAAGTGTGCAAAAGTGCTCTACCTGCTCACGAATCTCCTGCACCATTTCTGGAGTAAATATTACTCCCTTGTTGCGGCACTTGAAAGCCCAAGTTGTCATGTCCTTGTTGAACTGGTGGTAGATACAGGCCCCCATCGAAAATTTATACAAATCAGTCTCGAGCAGGCTATTGATTATTGGTTTCAGTTTCATTTCATTTTTCCTTTCAAAATTCTGGAGTGAATGGGGCAGCAGATGGCATCACCTGCTTTTTGTTAACAATGTTGCTCCCGATTACAACTGAATACCCATCCTCTATCATGGCATTCAGGAATACAAACCCATCACGGTTGTCAACATCAAACACATAGGCTTTTTCAACATCGTCTGTCAACTGAACCTTGCTGATGTCCTTTGGAGTAAAATACACATTATCGGCTACTACCCATCCGTGGTTTGCGCCCTTCTGCACATATGCTCTTCCTAACATTATTATCTCCTCCCCTTTAACTGATTTGCACTCCATCTATGTTTGCATGGGAAGCATCCACAAAAATACCCTTTTTAACATAATGCAAAACTGGAGTGCAGAATTCAAGGTCTGGCATCATGAAGTCAGAATCCGCCGTCACAACAGGCAAATCGCCATATGCCGCTTTGAACGATTCCAATTCAGCAATCAGTCCTGAAATCCGCTTCATTTCTTCTCCATCTGCTTTAGCCATTCCTCAAACAATTCCGTAACCTTCTTGTGGTCTCCCGCAAGCGCATACTTCACAATTTGCAGTTTTTCTAGCACTCTATCCTTAGTATAGTTCCACCCTCCGTCCCACATCGTCGCATACGTTGCGGCAACCGCATTTCTCTGTGTCACATCCGCCAACTCCTTGCGGATCCGATAGCACTCATTCCGAAGGACCTCATTCTCCTTCTCTATCTGCGGATAGTGGAAGTCCGCCGGAACATCATCGTCTATATCAGTCTCGTAGATTTCAAATCTAGAGTCAAGCTCTTCCTGTTTATCCCCCTCCTGCTTGTACAGAAGTAGGGTGTCGGCATTCTCCCACTCCAGAATTATCGTCTTGTCCTTAGAATGGATCTCCCTACCACGGCGCTCGCAGTACACCCTTGCCATTAGATTGCTAGAGAAAATCTTCAGAGGGCTGAAATCCATTGCCGTCTCATTCCAAAATTCCTCTTTGGCTTCTCTACCACAAGTGAAAAGAACCACAAAGCACTTCCGCTTTGGCTTGTCGTTCGTTGTCTCTGTCGGTTTCTGGCACATTGTCTTTGTTCTTCCTTGTCTTTGACGGCACATATTGTACCACACCTTGCGGACGGCTTTCAAGAGGGCCTAGACAAAAACCTCGAGAGTTCTCTCAAAGCGTTCGTCGATTTCCTCTGCCGTAGAATCATCAGTAAGTTCTCCTTCAATCTCCTCTTGATTATCTATCGAATCGCCGCTATCGTATTCATCTTCTTCTGCTGGTTCATCCGTATGCAGCAGTTCGTCTTTCTGGATAATCCAGACGCAATCCTCGAACTGAAGACCATATTCCCATTTCGTCTTGTGAATGAAGTGTACGGCACAGTTTAGTTCCTTGCATACCGCTTCCGCCATGCCTCCGAAATACACGTCATGCACCCTATCGGTAGGGCAACGGAATCGTATGACATACACACCTCCGCTCTTCTCCTCTATGTCGTTCCTCTCTATCCAAGGGATACCATACTCATTGTCGGTGAATCGGTATCCCTCTACGGACTTCGCATAGATTAGAGCATAGAGCTTGTCCGTTTCCGTTGGAGGAGGTGGTGGAACATAGGGCGGCGGTGGAGGGGAGAAGGGCTTTGCTTCTGCCGCCCCCCTCTCTACCGCCCTACAAATGATTCTAGGCCGATGCCTCTTCATCCTTCTTGCCGCCCGAAATGACTTCCTCGGAGATTGGCTTTACGGACTTGTCGCCTTTCACTGCCTTGAGCAAATCGTTGATGTCCTCATATGAGGAAACCTTAACAACAGGTTCTGGAACAACATTCGGGCGTGGTACTTTCTCTAATGCAATCTGCTTCAATTGCTCATTGTTCTGTCTAGCTATATCCATAGCGAGACCATACGACAATCCTTCGAATTCTCCGCCATCCTCTCCGTCTATCATGAGGCAGATTACAACATCTCCAAGAATGTAATGATCTATGGAATTTCCATGGCTATAGAGTAGAGTTGCTATCTGATTAATCTTTGATGGATCTCTCCCATAATCAAAGTACCCCTCGTCATTGGCGAGGAACTCGATGCAATCTCGTCCGCCCTTCTGCAACGTCTGAACTATTACATGGTCGAGGTATCTGCATCCAATAAGTTCCTTGGCCTTATCAAATACGCTCTTCCCCTCTTCAACGATTTTCACTTCTGAAGTACCGTCCACATGGACAACCACGCAGAAGTTGCCGCAAACTCTCTTTTTGGTTTCTGGACTCATTTTCGTTCTCCTTTTTCTTGTTAGTTATGCTACCTTGTAGAACTTGCCGTTGACGATTCTAGCCTTGCCAGCCCGAACCATCTCCGTCTGGTAGTTCTTGATTGCATCGTCGATTTGCCAAGCGAACGGGTCGGTAATCTTCACCCGATGGAAGCCCTCCTT
>AUXO014635114.1_pt1 | contig 29261 bp, 28 predicted proteins | sample 768731 | NCBI WGS metagenome assembly AUXO01 (sample SAMN02715735, study PRJNA202380) | gut metagenome | biome: sheep rumen | host: Ovis aries | place: New Zealand: Palmerston North
TCCAGAGTCTCAGTCAGAGAACCAATCTGGTTAACCTTGATCAGGATAGAGTTTGCAGCACCCATCTGGATACCCTTCTTCAAGAACTTAGTGTTAGTTACGAACAAGTCGTCACCTACCAACTGGCACTTGCTACCAATCTTCTCGGTCAGTTTTACCCAGTTCTCCCAGTCGTTCTCATCCAAACCATCCTCGATAGAGTCGATAGGATAAGTGTCGATCAGGTGCTCCAGGAATGCAATCTGCTCAGCAGCAGTAAGCTTCTTACCGTTAGGATCCTTCTGCTTACCGTTCTTCAGCTGCTTGTAGTCATAGAACCACTCACCGTTCTCCTGAACAGCGAACTCAGAAGCAGCGCAGTCCATAGCGATCTTAACATCCTTACCTGGCTCATAACCAGCAGCCTTGATAGCGTCGCAGATGATAGTCAGTGCATCCTCGATACCATCCAGAGCAGGAGCGAAACCACCCTCATCACCTACTGCGGTAGACAAACCACGCTTCTTCAAAAGCTTAGCAAGGTTGTGGAATACCTCAGCACCTACGCGAACTGCCTCACGGATAGATGGAGCAGATACAGGACGGATCATGAACTCCTGGAATGCGATAGGAGCATCAGAGTGAGAACCACCATTGATGATGTTCATCATAGGAACAGGCATGGTATAAGTGTTGCAACCACCGATATAACGGTACAGAGGCAAACCCAGTGCGTTAGCAGCAGCCTTAGCAGCAGCCAGAGATACACCCAGGATAGCATTTGCACCCAGCTTGCTCTTAGTAGGAGTACCATCCAGAGCCAGCATCTTATAGTCAAGAGCACGCTGATCAAATACGCAGTCGCCTACCAATGCAGGAGCGATAACTGTGTTCACGTTCTCAACAGCCTTCAGGGTACCTTTACCCAGGTAACGGTTCTTGTCACCGTCGCGAAGCTCCAAAGCCTCGTTCTCACCGGTAGAAGCACCTGATGGAACAGCAGCACGGCCCAATACACCATTTTCCAATACTACGTCAACCTCTACGGTTGGATTACCTCTTGAGTCGAGGATCTCTCTTGCGTGAATTTTCTGAATCTTCATAATTACCTTGTATAAATTATATGTTAATCTTTATAATTCCGTGCAAATGTAATGAAAAAACTTATGGTTGCCAAGTTAAACTTCAGTTTTTTCAATGTATAGCATGTATTCATTAAAGTTTTAAAGTGCAGGGCATACAACTTAAAGAAAAAAACACTACCTTTGCCGCCGTTAAGACAAAGGGGTGCCTTTTTAAGGCTGAGATCATACCCTCTGAACCTGATACCATTAGTATGGTCGTAGGGATTGGATTACATCTCATTTCTAGCATGTGTTCTGCATGCACCTCATGTCTTTTCCATCATGTTTAATGTAATAAATAAGGAAAAGAATGAAAAGCAATTTTCTACCATTCATCGCTCTGCTTACCGTGGCATCGGTGAGCGTATCGGCACAAGAGCTGGGCTCTGCACATCCCACTTATCCGGATTCCCTGAGAACTTATAAACTGGATGAAGTGGTGATTACCTCTACCCGTGCCACCGAAACTACTCCTATAGCTTATACCAATGTGGGTAAAGAGCAACTAAAAAAGGTGAACAACGGGCAGGACTTACCTTACCTGCTCAGCATGACTCCCAGTGCCATAACTACCAGTGATGCGGGAGCTGGTATAGGCTACACCACCCTGCGTGTGCGTGGTACCGATGGCACCCGAATCAACGTAACAGCCAACGGTATCCCTATCAACGATGCGGAAAGCCACAATGTGTTCTGGGTGAACATGCCCGACCTGGCATCGAGCGTGAAAGACATTCAGGTGCAACGTGGAGCCGGAACCTCCACCAACGGTGCTGGAGCTTTTGGAGCCTCCATCAACATGGTCACTACGGACTACTCTACCGAACCTTATGCGGAATTTGCAGGGAGCTACGGTTCCTTCAATACGCACAAGGAAACCGTAAAGGTGGGTACGGGCTTGTTCAACAACCACTGGTCGTTCGATGCCCGTCTGTCCAACATCGGTACGGATGGCTACCTGGACCGTGCTACCGTAGACCTGAACTCCTTCTACCTCCAGGGAGGATACTACAACGGAGGTACTACACTCCGACTGATTTCCTTCGGTGGTAAGGAGCGCACTTACCATGCCTGGAACTATCCCGGAAAAGAAGAAATGGCACTTTACGGACGTACCTACAACAGCTGTGGATATATGTATACAGACGAGAAAGGTGTAGACCATTTCTACAAGGACCAGACGGACAACTACACCCAAATGCACTACCAACTGCTTTGGGATCAGGTGTTCAACAACCAGCTGGACCTGAATGTAGGCTTACATTACACCAAGGGAGACGGATATTATCAGGAATACAAACGGAAAGCCTACCTGGAATCCTACGGATTGGAAACCAGCGATGACATTTACCGTTCAGACCTGGTACGCAAGAAAGACATGGACAACTGGCTGGGTGGTGCCATCTTCAGCCTGAACTACCATACTGAAAAGCTGAGTGCCAGCCTAGGTGGTGGATTAAACAAATACAACGGTCTCCATTTCGGTAATGTGCTGTGGGTGAAGACTCCAGCCGGGGCTAACCTGGATGCCGAACATGAATACTACCGGAATGAGGCAAACAAGGTAGACGGGAACATCTATGCGAAAATGGACTATAGCTTCAGCAGTGCCTTGAACGGATATGTAGACCTGCAATACCGTCACATAGACTACAAGATTAAGGGAGCCAACGACAATTATAATTGGGATGCAGGAGCCATGCAAAACCTGGATCTGCATGAGAAGTTCAATTTCTTCAATCCTAAATTAGGTATCAACTACCACGTCAAGAACCACCGACTCTTTGCCAGCTGGAGCGTGGCACACAAAGAACCTACCCGGAACAACTACACTGACGGATATTTCACTGAACTGCCCAAGGCAGAACGCATGTTCGACTATGAATTAGGCTACAACTACCTGTCATCTGTATTCAGTGCAGGAGCCAACCTCTATTTCATGGACTACAAGAACCAGTTGGTACTTACCGGTGAACTGAACGAAATAGGTGAAGCTGTGAGCAACAATGTTCCAGACAGCTACCGTGCAGGTGTGGAGCTGATGGCTGCCCTGAAGCTGCCTTTCGGTTTCGGATGGGATGTAAATGCCACCTTCAGCAAGAACCGCATCAAGAACTTTACAGAACGATTATATACAGAAGACGGGGAACACTATATCGACATCAATCAGGGTAATACCCATATAGCCTTCTCTCCAGACCTCATCTTCAACAACCTGTTCAGCTATACCTACAAAGGATTTGAAGCTAGCCTACAGAGCCAGTACGTGAGCAAGCAGTACATGAGCAATGCAAACATAGAAGCAGAAACCATGGACAGCTACTTTGTTTCCAACCTGGATTTAAGCTACACCTTTAAACTCCCTCATATAAAGAGAGCTACCCTAGGTGTAACCATCTACAACCTGTTCAACGAGGAATACGAGAACAACGGTTGGGCTGCTGCCAACTACTCAGGTACGGCAGACAACTACACCCGTATAAGCTATACCGGTTATGCCGCACAAGCCGGAACGAACTTCCTGGCACACCTGTCGTTAAGTTTTTAATCGGTAAGCTATGGATTTAGACCAAATACTGGAAATAGCAGGAACTATCGTTGGGCTCTTTTACTTGTATTATGAGTATAAGGCCAGTATGAAAGTGTGGATTGCAGGCATCATCATGCCTGCAATCTCCCTCTTCGTATACTTCAGACATGGGCTGTATGCCGACTTCGGTATCAACATCTACTATCTGCTAGCTGCCATTTACGGATGGATGGTGTGGAAATACGGGAAAAAGAAGGAGGAGAAGTTCCTTCCTATCACCCACACCCCTACGAAGCTCTATCCGGTCCTGGCACTGGTGTTTGTCCTGTCCTTCGTGGGCATAGGGTATATACTAGTGAACTATACGGACAGCAACGTACCTTGGTGGGACAGTTTTACTACCGCATTGAGTATCGTAGGCATGTGGATGCTGGCCCGCAAATGGCTGGAACAATGGATTTCCTGGATTCTGGTAGATGCAGTAAGTTGTGGCCTGTATACCTATAAAGAAGTCTATTTCTATGCCGGACTATATGGACTCTACACCATCATAGCGATATTCGGTTACCTGGAATGGAAACGTAAAATGAAAGAAACACGATGAATCCCTATCTTTTTCAAACAGAAGCCATCGTACTGGATGCAGGGGATTATCCCACTCATCAGATACCTAAACAACTCTTAGAAGCAGCTGATAAGGTAGTTTGCTGCGACGGAGCCGCACTATCCTTCCTCCAAGATGGACGGACTCCCTGGAGGATTATAGGAGATGGAGATTCACTTCCTGCAGCCCTCAAGGAAGAATATGCTCCCATCTTCAGACAAATACCGGAACAGGAAACCAACGACCAGACCAAGGCTGTAAGATACCTGCATCAGCACCAGATAAACCGCATAGCCATTCTGGGGGCTACAGGAAAAAGAGAAGACCACACCCTGGGGAACATTAGCCTGCTGATAGAATACATGAAAAAGGAACTAGATGTACGTATGTTTACCGACCATGGAGTCTTTATCCCATGCCAGGGAAAAACCTGCTGGGAAGTTCCAACTGGCACACAGGTTTCCATCTTTTCATTCGGGGTAAAGGACTTGAACGGAACAGGACTACAATACCCTCTTTCCGACTTCACCAACTGGTGGCAAGGGACATTGAATGAGGCTACTTCATCCGTTATTACTCTGGAAGGGAAAGGACATTATTTGCTATTCTTCAAATACTGATAGGTTTTCTTCCCTCTTACATAATACTCCCAGATCAAGAAATGAGGGGTGCGTTCTGGGATATTCTTCAGAACTGCAGCACTCAAATTTTCTTCACGGCAGGATAGATAATCCTTCTGGAGCTTCCGGAATTCCCTGCGAGCTTTTAATACGGCAGAGAAATTTCCGAAATCGAATTTCAGTAAGAACCGGACTGCAGCTACATAATCCAGCAGACAACGAACACGCATGACGGATTTCAGCTCATTCTCAGGCAAGTTCTTATAGAGCATGAGCAGATTGTTCCTGAAGTTTAAGAAAGTCTTCCTGGGGCTTTCTTTTAAGGTAGCAGCCCCTACATGGTAAACCACACTTTCAGGGATACAGACAATGCCTCTGTTCCTGCTCCGCAACCTCCAGCATAAATCTATTTCCTCCATGTGCGCAAAGAAACGGGAATCCAAGCCTCCCACTTCCCTATAATCCTTTAAACGGATGAACAAGGCTGCTCCCGTGGCCCAAAAAACAGGACTGATGCTGTCGTACTGCCCTAAATCTTCTTCAACGGTACCCAGTATCCTACCCCGACAATAAGGGTAGCCATACCGGTCCAGGAATCCCCCTGCAGCTCCTGCATATTCAAAGCACTTTTTATTCCTCCAGGAGCGCAGTTTAGGCTGGCACGCAGCCACTTCAGGATGTGCATCCATATAATGGATAAGAGGTTGAAGCCAATCTGGAGTCACCTCCACATCGGAGTTCAAAAGCACTACATATTCAGATTCCACCTGCTCCAGAGCCCGATTATACCCCCCTGCGAAACCATAATTCTGGTCCATACGGATGACACGCACAGAGGAGAATTCTTTCTGCAGCACGGAAAGAGTTTCATCGGAGGATGCGTTGTCTGCTACAATGACTTCGATGCCTTCACCTTCAGAGCATGACAGGACACCAGACAAGAACTGACGAAGCATTTCTGCTCCATTCCAGGTAAGTATAACAACTGCTACTTTCATGGCTTCAACTGATTATAGTGGCTTTCAATGCCGTCTTCTCTTCATTGAATTCTCCTAGACGAACCTTCACCAATGTATTGTCGTGACAGGATTTGACATCGGAAACTTCCACACGGATATAATTATCGGTAAACCCATGGAACGGCATTCCCGGTTTCGGCTTTTCTAAAAGAACCACCTTTTCCATTCCTACATGACGGAGATAAAAAGCCTGGGTCTGCTGCTCACTCCATTCTAGCAAAAGCTGGGAACGAGCATGACGCTCTTGTGGGGAAACGGTGTATGCTATATTCAAAGCCTTTGTTCCAGGGCGTTCAGAGTAGGTAAATACATGCAACTGAGTAAGATCCAAGCTACGGATGAAATCAAAGCTATCTTGGAAATATTCAGGAGTCTCTCCACGTGTTCCCACCATGACATCCACCCCGATGAAGGCATCGGGCATTAAGCTCTTAATCTTGTGAATCTTATCGGCAAACAGTGAACTGTCGTAATGACGATGCATCAGTTTTAGCACATCATCGGAACCGCTCTGCAAAGGGATATGGAAATGAGGCATAAAGGCCCTGCTTCCCGCACAAAATTCAATTATTTCATCGGTCAGCAAATCGGGTTCTATAGAGGAAATCCGAAAACGCTCAATCCCCTTAACTTTATCTAATTCCCGGATAAGATCTAAAAAAGATTCACCCGTGGTACGGCCAAAATCACCGATATTCACTCCAGTCAGTACTATTTCCTTTCCTCCCTCTAAGGCAGCCTGTTCTGCTTGTTCCACCAGGGACTTTATAGAGCCATTCCGGCTTCGACCACGTGCTATAGGGATAGTACAATAGGTACAATAATAGTTGCACCCATCCTGAACCTTTAAGAAATAACGAGTCCTATCGCCTCTGCTACAAGAGGGACTAAAAGAACGGATATCTTTTGTAGGGACGGTAAAGTACTCTCCCTGCTCTTTTTTCTGCATATCCCCTAAAAAAGAAAGGATATCGCCCTTCTGTTCTGCTCCCAGCACCAAATCCACTCCCGGTATTTTACACACCTCACCTGGTTTCAACTGGGCATAGCAGCCCGTTACAACCACAAATGCACCCGGATGGTTCTTCACCAACCTATGGATAGCCTGACGACATTTCTTATCGGCTACCTCCGTAACAGAGCACGTATTAATAACGCAGATATCTGCACGCTCACCTTTCCTGGCATTACGCACCCCTGCATCCTTCAGTTTCTTTCCTATAGTAGAAGTTTCTGAGAAATTCAACTTGCAGCCCAGGGTATAATAAACTGCAGTTTTATCCTGAAATATGGTAGTATCTATCATGATTCTCTTATTTAATTGCAAAGATAGTATAAATAAGACAAAAAACGCATAATAATGATTATTTTACTCAATTGTGTGGGCACACACCTAAATTTTAACATTTCCCAAATGCCTATGTATCAGTAAATTACAAAAAGTTGCAATTTTTTTTCAAAAAAAAGTTCAAAAAAATGATACAACGTATAAAAAAATGCCGTACTTTTGCATCGTTTTAAAAAGCAAATGATTGTTTTACAGTTTTAAAAGCAAAGAAAATGAAGAAGTTGGTATTTATGTTCGTAGCTATGGCAGCAATGTCTTTCGCATCTTGCGGTGGTAACGCTCAGGGCGAGGCAGTAGAAGCTGCAGTTGATTCAGTTGCTGAGGCAGTTGAGGAAGTTGTTGCTCCTGTTGATTCAGCTGTTGCTGAAACTGCTGAGGTAGTTGACTCTGTAGTTGCAGAAGTTGCTGAGTAATTTATTAGTTACGATAGAGGGAATTGAAACCTGTTGGACACAGTCCAGCAGGTTTTTTCTTTATCAGGCATTTATAATACAAGGCAAATAAAAATCCCTGGAATCTTGATAGACTCCAGGGATTATTTATGATTATGAACAATTGTTTAAGCTTCTTCCTGAGCAGCTACAACCTCATATTTAAGAGTAGCTGTAACTTCACGATGCAACTTTACAGGAGCCTCGAAAGAGCCCAAAGCCTTTACATCCTTTGCTGCAATAATCTTACGGTCAACCTCTACACCTTGCTTAGCAAGTTCGTCAGCCAACATCTGGTTTGTTACTGAACCATAAACAGCACCAGTAGCACTTACCTTAACAGGGATAGTCAAAGAAACTGCTTCAATCTTAGCGCAAAGTTCCTCTGCTTCAGCCTTAATCTTAGCCAACTTGTGAGCACGCTGCTTCAAATCCTCTGCTAAAACTTTCTTTGCAGCAGGAGAAGCAATTACAGCAAAACCCTGAGGAATCAAATAGTTACGGCCATAACCATTCTTTACTTCTACGATATCATCCTTGAAACCAAGGCCAATAACATCTTTCTTCAAAATTACTTCCATACTATTCCTCCTCTTTATTATTTCATCATATCAGTTACAAATGGAAGAAGAGCCAAATGACGTGCTCTCTTCACAGCCTGAGCCACACGACGCTGATATTTCAATGAAGTACCTGTAATACGACGAGGCAGAATCTTTCCCTGCTCATTCAAGAACTTCTTTAAGAATTCAGGATCCTTATAGTCGATGTACTTGATGCCGCTCTTCTTGAAACGACAATACTTTTTCTTTTTAACATCCAAAGTAGGTGGAGTTAAATATCTGATTTCTGAAGACTGTGCAACTGCCATAATTAATCCTCCTTCTTTTTATTATTTCTACGCTTTTCAGCATATTCAATAGCATACTTCTCCATCTTTACAGTAAGATAGCGAATTACGCGCTCATCACGGCGGAAGTTAACTTCCAGCTTGTCAATCACTGTAGGGTCAGCCTTGAACTCAATCAACTGATAGAAGCCAGTAGACTTCTTCTCAATTGGATAAGCCAACTTCTTCAAGCCCCAATTCTCCTCGTTGAGGATCTCTGCACCATTATCGGTAAGAAGAGACTTGAATTTACCTACCGCTTCCTTCATCTGATCATCAGATAAAACGGGAGTCAAAATGAAAACGGTTTCGTATTGATTCATATTACTTTAAATAAATTAAAAATATAATTTTGCAAAAATGCGGTGCAAAGGTAGTACTTTTTTCTCAAATAAAAGAAAGTTCCTAAGGCTTTTTTCTTTTTTACATCTGAATTTTGATGTTTTCTATATTTTTACTATATTTGCATGACATCTATACAGAACTATGAACTCACAATTTTTTGACGTCAACCTTATAATGGCTCTTTTAGGTGGAAAAGTGTCTGCTGCCATTAATCATAAGTTGGAAGAGAATTTCAAAAAAAATGAAATTGCTCTTTCACCGGATTTCTGGCTCGTGATGCTTTATTTGAGGGAAAAAGATGGAGTTACGCAGAATTATTTGTGCCAAGCCACCTATAAGGATAAGGCATGGATGAATCGCACGGTAGGCAAGATGGAAAAGATGGGCCTTATCACTCGACTCAAAGGTGAAGATGACCAGCGGGAAAAGCGGGTTTTCTTATCTAAGCAGGGAAAAGAAATAGCAGAAAAGGCCTACCCGGTGGCAAATAGGACGCTGATGGAATCCTTGAGAGGGCTGCCAATAAGAGAAATTAAAATATGCCAGGAAGTGCTACGGAAGGTTTTTGAAAATGCGGCCGACTAAAAAAAGCGCTTAGTTTCACATTTTTTTCGGGATTTCGTTTCGCTATTTCAAGAATTATACGTTATTTTGTAACTGATTTTGAAATTTACTGGAATTAATAATTAAAAAACACACATATAATGGAAGGTTTCATGAAAAATTTGGGCATCATCTTGATTGTACTTGGTGCTATAGGTCTGATCGTTAGTTTCTACGTTGGTGGTCTATCTAGTGTTAATGGCTATACAGCAGGTATGCTGGTGTTGATGGTTGTGGGTTTGGTACTCCACATTGTCCTGAACAAGAAATATGTTGACTAATTTACATTATGTATAAGTAAAAGATAAGGCTCGGTAAAAACCGAGCCTTATCTTTTTAATCCTCTTGAGGAGTGATAAGTTTGTAACCCTTTCCATGGATATTGATGATTTCAATATCTGGATCAGCCTTCAAATGCTTACGCAGTTTTGTAATATACACATCCATGCTACGAGCATTGAAATAATTATCATCAATCCAAATGGTCTTCAAAGCAAAATCACGCTGCAGAATCTCATTGGCATGTGCACAAAGCAATCCCAAAAGTTCAGACTCTTTAGTGGTCAATTTTGTCTGCTCATCACCGATAGAAAGAATCTGCTTCTGAGTGTCGAAGACAAATTTACCAATGTGATAAATACTACTTTCCTTATTCTTCTTTCCTCTTACACGACGAAGAATAGCCTCAATACGAAGCACTAATTCCTCCATGGAGAATGGTTTAGTTATATAATCATCTGCACCATGCTTGAATCCCTCCAGAATATCTTCCTTCAATGTCTTAGCTGTTAAGAATATCACTGGTACATCGGTGTTCATTGCACGAATATCCTCTGCCAAGGTCAATCCATCCTTTTTAGGCATATTTATATCCAAAATGCACAGATCAAACTTACCTTTCTGGAAAGCTCTGTAACCTGCTTCACCGTCTGCACAAAGTTCAGCGTAATATCCTTTAGCCTGAAGGTATTCACGCAACAGCATGCCAAGATTCTCATCATCTTCGCATAATAAGAGTCTCAATCGTTCTTCCATAATCTCAGTTTTTTATGGTTGGTAATGTTATAATAAATTTCGTTCCTTTGCCCAACTCGCTTTCAGCGCGGATATCTCCTTTATGGGCATTAATTATCGTTTTGACATAAGCAAGGCCTAGTCCGAAGCCCTTGACGTCATGTCTGTTTCCATTCTGTACGCGATAGAACTTTTCAAATATCCGTTTTACATCATCCTTCTTGATGCCGATACCATTGTCCTGTATGCTAACATTTAGTTTATCCCCATCGTTCCAAGTCTTCACCTCTAGTTCTAGATTGGCATCTTCACGACGGTATTTTACGGCATTATCCATTAAGTTGAAGAATACATTCGTTATATGCATCTTATCACCTTCTATAATAGGATCCTCGGACTCTAAATTCATGTGAATCTGTCCACCGAACTGCTGTACCTTCAAATTAAATGTATCTACCACACCCGCAATCAGAGCATCGATATCTAGTTCTTCCTTTTTCAGATTATTCAAGCCTCCACCTCTATCAAACAAAGACATCTGAAGCACCTTCTCCACCTGCAAACGCAAACGCTTAGTCTCTTCGTTGATAATCTTAGTGGTGTGCTTTACCATAGTGGGCGACTTTGCCACACTTTCATCATTCAACATTTGAGCTGCCAATGAAATAGTAGAAATAGGGGTCTTAAATTCATGCGTCAAATGATGAATAAAATCATTCTTCATTTCAGATAATTTCTTTTGGCGAACCAAAGAGAAAATCGTGAAAATAAAGGTAACCAACAGGACACCGGTAAATATCAATGCTGGAACCATAAAACGAACAGAACTGGTAATGTAACTGCTCAAATTAGGGAAATGCACCTTTACAATACCTACTTTAGAAGAAGGATCATTTCTGAACAAGACCTGAGTATAAACCTGATCCTCGCCTTTGGCATCGTAATCTGGACAACGGTAGATTTCCTTCCCGTCACTGGTTGTCACACGGAAGTGATAAGGCAATTCGATACCACTATTGGAAAACTCCGACTTAATATCCTGGTCCAGCTGCTTAAAGTTTATACGATCTTCCAAGGGCTTATCACTTGCAGTATAAAGTATGCCGTACACCACATCGTCAAGCAAGGCTCTCTGATACACATACCTATTCTTCACAATCTCCCTAAGAGACTGGGATGCTTCTGATATAGAGGAATTTTTCCCTCGCTTTTTTAAGACCATACCCTGATTGCTAGGGCGAGTAGTGACGGTCTTCAATTCAAAAGTGGAGTAAACCGTACCATCCTTTGCCGTTACAGTCTGCTGATGGGTATGCTGAATTATATCGGATGCATTATCCTTATGAATCTGAATAGAGTCTTCTATCGTTTCACGTCGTGTTTCAGCCACATCCTTTTCAAGATAACGCTTAGTCTCTGCCAACTCCTGATTACGAGCAGCAGTATTCAAACAACGGGTAACTATTTCTCCGAACTGAGCACGACGAGAAGATGTCATCTCTTCAATATACAAAACTTGCAAATACAGCAAACTTGCAAAAGAGAGAGCCATTATTATACCTAAAACTATGATCGTGGTCTTTTTCATATATGCAAAGTTACAAATGTTAAAAATTAACGCAATTGTTAAAATTGAGGAAATGATAGAATTTTTAATCTTATTAACATTTGCAGAGGTTTAAGGTAGCAAAATGACAACCAAATATATAAAAAGAGGATGCCTGAATCAAGCATCCTCTTACTTTATTGAAAATCGACTTTATTATTCGTCTTCCTTCTGTTGAGCCTCAAACTCTGCTACAAGTTTATTCTGAACATCACCAGGAACAAGTTCATAACTAGCAAATTTCATCACGAATGAAGCACGTCCACCAGTCAAAGAGCTCAATGCAGTAGAATAGTTGCTCATTTCCTTCAAAGGAACCTTAGCTTGCAACTTTTCATAACCTGCCTCACTACTCATACCAATGATCATACCACGGCGTCCCTGAAGATCACTCATTACGTCACCCATTCTATCGCTTGGTACAAAGACCTCAACATCATAAATAGGCTCCAGCAATTTAGGACCTGCGTTCTTAAATGCTTCACTAAATGCATTACGTCCTGCCAGCATGAAGGAAAGTTCGTTAGAATCTACCGGGTGCATTTTACCATCATACACGATAACACGTACATCACGAGCATAGGATCCAGTCAACGGGCCACGCTCCATTTTACCCATCACACCTTTGAGGATTGCAGGCATAAAACGAGTATCGATAGCACCACCAACAACACTGTTGATAAATACCAGTTTTCCACCCCACTCCAGGTCTACAGTCTCAGAACTCTTCACGTTAATCTTGAATTCCTGGCCATTAAATCTATAAGTATCTGGAGCTGGCATTCCATCATAATAAGGCTCTACTATCAAATGTACTTCACCGAACTGACCAGCACCACCAGACTGTTTCTTGTGACGATAATCAGCACGAGCAGCCTTAGTGATAGTCTCACGATATGGGATACGAGGCTCTGAGAATTCAATCTTAATCTTATCGTTGTTTTCCAGACGCCATTTCAGAGTACGCAAGTGGAATTCACCTTGTCCATGAACTATAGTCTGACGTAATTCCTTACTCTGTTCTACAACCCATGTTGGATCCTCTTCACGCATACGGTTCAAAGCCTGCATCAACTTTTCAGTTTCAGATTCATTTACAGCCTTAATAGCACGAGAATACTTTGGATTAGGATATTTAATCCAATTGAATCTGTTTTCTGAATTCTTATCATTTAAAGTGTTGCCAGTCTTTACATCCTTCAACTTTACAGTACAACCTATATCACCAGCAACCATAGCCTCTACCTTATCACGGTTAGCACCTGCACAAACATAAATCTGAGCAAGACGCTCTTTTGAACCACGGTCTGCATTAGTTAAATCATCACCTTCCTTGATGGTACCACTCATAACCTTGAAGTACTGAACTTCTCCGATATGTGGTTCAACTGCAGTTTTAAAGAAGTAAAGAGATGTTGGGCCATTAGGATCTGGTGGAACAGCTACGCCACGAGTATTATGGATAACAGGCATCTCGTCAACAAAAGGAACAACATTTCCCAAGAACTCCATCAAACGACGAACACCCATATCTTTTACTGCACAAACACAGAAAATAGGGAACATGCTACGAGTAGCCAAACCCTTACGGATACCCTCACGCATTTCATCCTCTGTCAAAGCTTCAGTCTCAAAGAATTTTTCCATCAAGGCTTCATCGTTCTCTGCTGCAGCTTCAACAAGAGCTTTGTGAAGTTCCATAGCCTTATCCTTCTGGTCTGCTGGAATTTCAGAAATAGTAGGAACACCACCTTCTGGGCCCCATGTATATTTCTTCATCAGCAGGACATCAATCAAAGAGTTGAAATTAGGACCAGTTTCCAATGGATATTGAATCTGAACGCACTTACTTCCATAAGCCTCTTTCAAGCGCTCAACAACCATGTCATAATCACATTTCTCATTATCCAACTGGTTTACCAAGAAGATAACAGGCTTTCCTAATTTTTCTGTATAACGGAAATGGTTCTGAGTACCAACCTCTGGGCCATATTGACCATTCAGCAGAATAACTGCAGTGTCAGTAACTCCTAGAGCTGTCATTACACCTCCGACGAAATCATCACTACCCGGGCAATCAATAATATTCAGTTTCTTGCCATTATATTCGCAATGAAATACGGTAGAGAAAACAGAGTAACCATACTCCTGCTCTACTGGAAAATAATCACTTACCGTATTCTTCATAGTGATACGGCCACGGCGTTTTATAACGCCACTCTCATAGAGCAAAGCTTCTGTGAGGGTGGTCTTTCCTGCGCCATCATTACCCAGAAGGGCAATGTTTTTAATTTCGTTAGTTTGATATACTTTCATATCGTTAGATTTTATAGGTTTTTCAAAATCGAAACGCAATATAGCAATTATTTTCTTTCTCGCCAAACTTTACCTATCTTTTTCACTTTTATTGTGTATAATCAGTTGCTATTTGATGATACGACAAACAAGCTAGAGACACTCTTCCTAAAACAACGTAAATAAAGAATGCCCGCAGTGGTCAGCCCAAATGGGAAGGCAAACCATATCCCCACAAGCCCCAGCTTCAAAACAATACCTAATAAACATCCAATAGGAAGCGAAATAACAAAATAGGCAAAAAAAGCATAGATAATCATAGGTTTGACATCGCCTATTCCACGAAGTGAATTCGCATAATTACATTGAAGGCCATCTCCAAACTGATAAATAATAAATGGTATAATACACTGTGCTACCCATAAAGACACTTCCTGATTATCGGTAAACCAGCTTCCTATTACATTCTTCAGCAGAAGTATGGGGACTGAAGTTAATAATGCTAATACAAGTATGAGATGAAAACCTGCAGTGGCAGTCTTTTCCAAATTTAAGATATCACCTTGCCCCTTGAAATGACTTACACGAACAGCTACAGCTGAAGACATTCCATAATACACCATATAGCATATTTGTGAGATAGTGAGCATGACCTGATGAGAAGCCAATGCTATAGAGCCTATCCAACCAACCATGATACTGCTCAAACTGAAAGAAGCTGTTTCCATCCCCATCTGCAGAAAAACAGGCCATCCTAAACGATTGAGCTCCAACAAATCTCTTTTATTAACCTTACCTCTTTTAAAACCGTTCCAGAAAGGTCTGTAGTACTTACCACACACGAAAAGAAGAAAAGCCACAAGAACCATGTAAGCCCGAGAGGCAACTGTAGCAATGCCAGCACCATCTAGACCTAATTCAGGGAATCCCAACTTTCCATAAATAAGTAGATAATTTCCAATAATATTCAGGACATTTCCACTTAAAAGGATCCACATGGATGAACGAGTATCCGTAATTCCATCAGCGAACTGTTTAAACGTATTAAACCATAGAACCAAGGGGATGGATGTTAAAAGAATCATGAAATATGACTTCATGAGTGGTAGCAACTCTTCGGGCTGACCAATATGATCCAAGCAAAAATAGAAAATGGTCATGAACAACATTAACAATACTGCCACGATAGTATTTGCAACTAAACTGTTCTTCACTATTCCACCTACTCCCATTGAATCTCCTCTTCCACATAAAGCACCGACCAAGGGGGTTAAACCATAAGTAAAACCCATAGCTGAAATAATGATGAGGGTGAAAATAGAATTCACAAAACTGGCAGCGCCCAGTTCCATCGTCCCATAATGCCCAATCATAAGGGTGTCGACTATTCCCATAATAATATTACCCAACTGTCCTATAATTACAGGAATGCCCAACAATAGAAGATTCTTATAATGCGACTGATATGATGAAAACTTATATTCCATGGGCTCAAATTAAAAAACACGACAAAGATAGCCTAAACTAGCCAGAATAACAAATAAATCTTTTACCTTTGCACCTAGTATGGCAGGTATCTACATTCATATTCCATTTTGCAAAAAAAGATGCATTTATTGTGATTTCTACTCTACCACACAGGGAAATCAGAAAGGTGAATACATAAAATCTTTATGTAAAGAACTCTATATAAGAAAAGATTATCTTCAAAACGAACCAATCCACACCATTTATATAGGAGGAGGAACCCCATCTCAACTAACTCTTGCAGAACTCCAAGAGATATTCCATACAATTTTTCATCATTTTACCATTGGAGAAAATGCTGAAATCACGATGGAAGCAAACCCCGATGACCTGACCGAAGATTATCTTACAGCATTGAGAACTCTCCCAATTAACCGTATTTCAATGGGAGTACAAACCTTTAATGATAGGAAACTAGAATTGTTGAATCGAAGGCATACAGCAAAACAAGCCTATGATGCAGTACAACGCTGCAATGAAGCTGGATTCCAAAATATCAGTATCGATTTAATCTATGGACTCCCCAATGAAACCTTGAATGATTGGGACAAAGACCTGCAAATCGCTTTATCTCTTCCCATAAAGCACTTGTCTGCCTATCACTTAACATATGAAAAAGGAACAACATTATGGGAACTATGGGAAAAGCATAAAGTAGAAGAAATAGATGAGAACTTATCCATCGCACTTTATGAAAAACTGATTAGACGGACTAAAGAAGCAGGATTTGAGCATTACGAGATTTCCAATTTCTGCCAGCATGGATATCATTCAAGGCATAATTGCAGCTATTGGGAAGGAATACCCTACTTAGGATGCGGAGCATCTGCACATTCCTACAATGGTCATTCACGTCAATGGAATATAGCTTCACTCTCATTATATATAAAAGGTATACAGGATGGCAACCTAAATTATGAGAAAGAGGACCTTTCTCTGGAAACCCAGTATAATGAATACATTATGACAAGTCTAAGAACATCAAAAGGCTTTTCTCCTTCGTACATTTCAAGCCATTTTGGTGATTTCTTTTATGATTATGCTCTTCGGATGGCAAAGCCACACTTAAAAGGAGGTTTATTGGAGTATAATGGGGAGCATATAAAATTATCCCACCAAGGAGTTTTCATCTCCGATGGGATAATGAGCGATTTTATGTATATAGAAGATTAACGCCCTAATTGATAAGAAATCTCATAATAGAAAGGAATCACACCACTTGAAGCTGTGCTTGTACCTTCGCTATGAGGAACTATCAATTTTACTTTGGCGATATTGTCTAATTCCCTATTCAGATAAATATAAGGTAATGGAGCAAGCCATCCATTAGGGACAGAAGACCCATAATAGCTGTTCATATATCCAACTGTAAAATATGCTGTATAGGTGCCACTACTATTAGAAACCATCATGGCATCCACAATGGAAGTACTGAACATGTTAGTCGTTACAGTATCACCAGATTCCACATCACATTCCAAATAACGACACAAGACCTTCTGAGTTTCACCATCATTTACACGAGTACCAGCCGCTTTGTTTACAATTTGCATATAAACACCAGTCTCGTCAAAAAGAACATATTCGTTCTTGCTCACATCAGTTAGAGTGTCCTGTGCATAAAATTCACTCTCAGTTATAACTTTGATATTATGATCTGAAATCCACTTGCTGATATGATGACGTTCCTGCTTCTTCATTTCTGCATAACTAACAGAATGGCTACAACTCAGCAAGCACATTGCTGGCAAAACCAAAAGCAGTAAATAATATATTTTCTTCATATAATTCAAAATCATTTCAAGGTGCAAAATTAGAAAACTTTTAAAACCTTGCCTTGGATTTTCCTTACAATTAGTATTTAATAACTATTTTTTTCAAGTAAAAGGGGCTCATACGCATGAATTGCCTTTTTTACCAGTTCAACGGCTTCTTCCATTGAACATTCAAGACGCCCCCCTGCTGCATTTTTATGTCCTCCTCCATTAAAGAACTCCTCGGACATTTTATTACAAGGGAAATCATCTACACTTCGAAGAGAAACCAGAATCCTATCCTTCTCTGTATCCTCTCGCAAAGATATGGATAAATTCATACCTTTAATGGTCAGAGGGATGTTTACCAGTCCTTCTGCATCACCTTTGATGAAATGGAAACGTTCCAATTCTTCCCGGTCCAACGTAAAGTAAGAAGCATGGACATCCTCCAAGACTTGCAGTTTCTCATAAAGGACATATCCCATGAGATGAACACGATTAGCAGAATAATTGTTGTAAATCTTCCGATAAATCAAGTCCTTATCTATACCCTTTTCCAACAGTAGACTGATAATGAAAAAGATATCACTACTATTGGAATTATACGTGAATCCACCCGTATCTGTACACATGCCACAATAAATGCATTCTGCAGCCTCTTTTGTCATGGTTTCAAAACCACCCAGTTGGTAGATGATACGAAATACCAGCTCGCAAGTGGAACTCATCTCAGGGAACGAAACGGAGACCTTGCAAAAATCACCAGGGTTCAAATGATGGTCAATAAGCCAAAAATCGGCAGAGGATTCCTTTGCTATCTCACCTAGCTCCTCAATGCGACTTAAATCATTAAAATCCAGACAACAGACAACTTCAGCCTCAGCAAAAGCACTCTTAACCTGCTCCGTATCTCTATCTGCCAATAAAATCTTGTCCGTTCCTGACATCCATTGCAAAAACTCAGGGAACTGATTGGGCATCACTACTGTCACTTCCTTCCCCAAATTCCTTAAAAAAGATGCCAGTCCAAGACTGGAACCGATGGCATCACCATCGGGGGATAAATGAGCACAAAGTACAAAACGAGTGCAGCTAGACAACCATAGATTGACTTGCTTCAGTTGTTCTTCTGTCAGGATGGGTTTCAGCATTTTCTAAGTGCTTTTAATTCATGAATAGTAGCTTTCGGATCTACTGATTTAAATACGTAAGAACCAGCCACAAGCACATCAACACCTGCATTGACCAGCAACGGAGCCGTTTCCTTATTGGCACCTCCATCCATTTGAATCAAGGCATGTGACCCAGTTTCTTCTATCAAGGCTCTCGTTTCACGGATCTTATCCAAAGAGTGCATAATAAAATCCTGACCTCCGAAACCTGGATTTACAGTCATTATCAAAACCATGTCCAAATCTTTGATTATATCCCGCAACATGCAAACCGGTGTACCTGGATTCAGAGCCACACCTGCTTTCATCCCTGCTTTTTTAATCTCATAGATAGTACGATGGATGTGAACACATGTTTCATAATGAACCGTCAGCCTATCTACACCTATTTCTTTAAAATCATTCAAGAACTTTTCTGGATGAACAATCATCAAATGCACATCCATATCCTTCTTTAAATGTTTACGAACCATTTTCAGAACTGGCTGACCAAAAGTGATATTTGGTACAAATACACCATCCATAATGTCCAGATGTAACCAGTCTGCTTCGCTTTCATTAATCATTTCAATATCACGCTGCAAATTTCCATAATCTGCTGAAAGCAATGACGGAGATACGATAGGAGTTTTCATAGTATTAGTATATTAATTACAACGAACATCCTCTGCTGGTTTAAATCCACAGAGAAAATCCTTAATATTCATACGTTTTTTACCTGCCAACTGAAGACTTTTTACGTTAAGGTAACCATCAGTTCCTGCAATTCTCAATCCATTCTTATCCACAACCACACTTCCTGGAGTTCCCTTTACAGAACCTGGTTCCTTGGTAGTTTCAAATATCTTAAGCACTTGAGAAGAACCTGCACTGGTAAGTTCTGTCCATGCTGCTGGATATGGAGAGAATCCTCTAATGAAATCGTATATTTTTTTTATCGGCTGATTCCAGTCTATCCTACAAGTTCCCTTGAAGATTTTGGGAGCGGGACGAAGCGGTTCCTCCGTAACAAACTGCTCTTGAGGAATAGGTTTTACCGTTCCTGCTAGGATGTTATCTACCGTTTCAACGACCAATTTTCCTCCTAGTTCCATAAGTCGGTCATGAACATCACCCACATTGTCTTCCTCATGGATAGGCACACGAACCTGCTGTATTATCTCACCCGTGTCTATCTCCTGTTTCAAGAAAAAGGTAGTTATACCCGTTTCTTTATCACCATTCACTACTGCCCAGTTGATAGGTGCAGCACCCCGATACTGAGGAAGTAAAGAGGCATGCAAATTGAAAGTACCCATTGGAGGCATATTCCACACCACTTCTGGAAGCATTCGAAAAGCTACGACGATCTGTAAATCTGCTTTCAAAGACCGGAGTTCCTCCAGAAAAGCCTCATCTTTTAATTTCACGGGTTGAAGAACCTTTAAGCCATGCTCCACTGCATATTGCTTCACAGGACTTGGTTGCAATACACTCCCATGTCGACCTACAGGTTTATCGGGCATGGTAATGACACCAACCACGTTATAGCCTCCTTCTACCAGACATCGCAAACTTTCAACTGCGAATTCTGGGGTGCCCATATAAACTATTCTCAAATCCTCTTTCTTCATGACTTTTCTATTCTTGTGAGAAATCTACCAGCACCTGTCTGTAAGTACTGTAGACTCTACTCTTCGATATAAAACCTAAGAACTTCCCATCTTTGCTCTCTACCGGAAGATTCCAGGCATTGGTTTCATCAAATTTCCGCATCACAGCCGACATGGACTCCATTATATTGATTATACATGGAGGATTAACCATCAGCTGCTGACAACTATACCTTCCATACAGTTCCTGTCGGAAGATGATATTGCGGATATCGTCCATTTGTATGATTCCTTTCAAATGACCAGCCCCATCCACCACAGGGAAGATGTTTCTACGAGCCTTTGCTATCGTGCTAACCAGTTCACCCAAGTTCATGTCTGGAGTAACAGTAAGGAAATCCTTTTCTATCAAATCATCCATACTCATGAGTGTCATGATAGCTGCATCCTTGTTGTGAGTAAGCAATTCACCTTTCTTAGCCAACCGCATGGAATAGATGCTATGAGGCTCAAAAGCTATAATCGTCAGATAGGAACTTACACTGACTATCATCAGAGGCACAAACAAATCATACCCTCCAGTCAGCTCTGCTATCAAAAACATACCTGTCAGAGGAGCATGCATAACTCCACTCATGACACCTGCCATGCCCAACAAAGAATAGTTGGTTTCCGGAACATTGACCAAATCCAAGTTGGACGTATTCCATAAACGAGCAAAGATGAACCCCATAATACACCCCAAGAACAAACTAGGAGCAAAGGTTCCACCACATCCTCCACCACCATTTGTAGCAGTAGTAGCAAATACCTTGAACAAAAGAATCAGTCCCAAATAAACCAGCAACAAATTATCCATTCCAGAAAACATGGAGCGATCCATCACCATCCCCCAGTCGGAAGCATTCTGTCCTGTCAGCAAGATACTTATCAAGGAATAGCCCTCACCATAAAGTGACGGGAAAAGGAAGATTAAGATACTAACCACACTTCCACCTAAGGCCAGTTTACGGTAAGGAGTCTTCAGTTTGGCAAAGACATTCTCAAACCAGTTCATAGCCCGAGTAAAATAGAGCGACAAAAAGCCACAGCAAATACCCAGCAGGATGCTAGAAGGAACCCGGTCTATGACGAAAGGATTAATCAAGTTGAAGTCGAACATGGCATTTGTCCCGGAGAAGACATAAGTGACACAGGTAGCTGTCACACAACTAACCAGCAAAGGAAGAAGAGAGTGCATGGTCAGATCCAGCATCAGCACTTCCAGGGTAAACACCACTCCAGCTATCGGAGCCTTAAAAATACCAGCTATAGCTCCTGCAGCACCACAACCCACCAGAACCATCAGGTTTCTGTGGTCTATCTTGAAAAGCTGCCCTAAATGAGAACCGATAGCAGAGCCTGTCAGCACAATAGGTGCCTCACCTCCCACAGAACCACCAAAGCCGATGGTAATAGAAGAAGCCACCACCGATGTCCAGCAATTATGCGTCTTTATCTTACTTTGTTTCCGGGAAATGGCGTAAAGAATCTTGGTTACACCATGTCCTATATCATCTTTCACGATATACCGGATGAAAAGGCTTGTGAGCCAAATACCCACCACAGGATATACCAAATAAAGCCAGTTGAATCCCAACTGGTCGAAATGGTCGGTCAATAGCTTTTCAATCTGGTGTATCAAAAATTTCATCAGTAAACCTGCCAGGGCAGAAGCCACACCCACAAAGAGAGACAGCAGGATGATAAACTGCCGTTCGCTCAAGTATTTCTCACGCCACAGAATGAGGCGGTCGATAATACGATCTGACAATGTTTTCTCTTCGTAGGTCCTCATAAATTACTGACGTATGATTTTCACTTCACCACCTTTTCCCAGCTTTATTATGCTGGAAGGCTTAGAATTCGGCTTTTCATTTCTGCGAGAAGTGCAGACATAATCCACCAAACCCTTCAGTTCCTCACTTATCTCATCAAAACAACGGGCAGATGGTTCTCCACTGAAATTAGCACTAGTGCTGACCACCGGACGAGCCATTCTGAAACAAAGCTGATTACTGAAAGGCTCATGCGTGATCCGAATCCCCAGTGAACCATCTTCACTGATGAGATTCTCAGGAAGATTCTTGGCTCCATCGAAAATGATAGTCAGCGGTTTATCGGCACAATCCATTAAGTCCCAGGCTACATTCGGAACATCCTGAATATAGCGCTGAATACGATTGTCGCTGTCTACAAGCACTAACATGGCTTTCGTATCTTCCCGACGCTTGATTTCATAAACCTTTTTTACTGCCTCTGCATTGGTAGCATCGCAGCCTATCCCCCAGATGGTATCTGTGGGATAAAGAATAACACCACCATTCCTCATCACTTCCACAGCCCGACGGATGTCTTCCTGCCAGGCTTTGGGAATGTTCGGACGTCTGTCTTCTCTTTCCGTAGGAATGTTTTCGTTATACTTTTTCATCTTAGAACTCACTTGTAAAATGGAAACGGATATGTTTAAAATCTTCCTGAGCCATCTGTAACACATATCCAGAGTCGGCCAGGAAAACATCCCTTCCCTGACGGTCTCTTGCCATATATTGATATTTACGTTTCTTGAAATTCTCTAATTCTGCCTCGTCGTCACTCTCTATCCAACATGCTTTATAGAGACGAACCGGTTCCCAACGGCACTTGGCATTGTACTCATTCTCCAGACGATACTGGATAACCTCAAACTGCAACTGTCCTACCGTTCCGATGATTTTCCGACCGTTGAACTGGTTGACAAACAACTGTGCCACACCTTCGTCCATCAGCTGGTCAATACCCTTGTTCAGCTGCTTGGTCTTCATAGGGTCTGCATTCTCAATGTACTTGAACATTTCCGGAGAGAAACTTGGCAATCCACGGAAATGCAGATTCTCACCCTCGGTCAACGTGTCACCAATAGCAAAATTACCTGTATCTGGCAAACCCACGATATCGCCAGGATAGGCTTCCTCAATGGTACTCTTACGTTGTGCCATGAACTGAGTAGGTGAAGAGAACCTCAGCGTTTTTCCCGTGCGCAGATTGAGATAAGGAGCATTACGGACAAACTTTCCAGAACATACCTTACAAAATGCCACACAACTACGGTGGTTAGGGTCGATATTCGCCGTAATCTTAAAGATGAAACCCGTGAACTTCGGTTCTTCAGGATTTACCTCACGCTCCACAGCCATAACTGGACGAGGACTAGGAGCTATCTTCACGAAGCAATCCAGCAATTCCTTCACACCGAAATTATTCAACGCAGAACCGAAGAACACTGGAGCGATATCTGCATTCAGGTAAGACTCTACATTGAATTCAGGATAAACTCCTTCTACCAGCTGCAGGTCTTCACGCAGTTTCTCTGCATCAGCTGCTCCTACCCGTTCATCTAGTTCAGAGCTTTCTATATCCACTTCCACCTTTTCTGTAACCGTCTGCTTACTAGGCTGGTACAAATCCAGTTTCTGCTCATAGATGTTATATACACCCTTGAAACGCTGACCCTGGTTGATAGGCCAGCTTAAAGGACGAACTCCTATCTGAAGTTCATTTTCCAGCTCATCCAACAAATCGAAAGGATCTTTACCCTCACGGTCCATTTTGTTCACAAACACGATGACAGGGGTCTTACGCATACGGCACACCTCCATCAGTTTACGAGTTTGAGTCTCCACACCTTTGGCACTATCCACTACGATGATGGCACTATCCACAGCTGTCAGAGTACGGAACGTATCTTCGGCAAAATCCTGGTGACCTGGAGTATCCAATATATTGACTTTATATCCCTGATAATCGAACTCCATCACTGAAGTGGTAACAGAGATACCACGCTGCTTCTCAATTTCCATCCAGTCGGATGTAGCAGTTTTCCTAATCTTATTACTTTTCACAGCACCTGCCACCTGTATCTGTCCACCGAAGAGCAACAGCTTCTCTGTCAGCGTAGTTTTACCAGCATCTGGATGCGAGATAATGGCAAATGTTCTTCTTCTACCTATTTCCTGATTCATACTTTTCCTTTACAATTCTAGTTTACCCTCTCTATCCTGTTGATAATACCCACTGAGCATGGAAATCAGATGAGTAATTTCCTTCAATGCACTCTGAGTCTCTGCACTGATGGGCTTATTCTGCAACCTGAGAAGCATGGTGCCATAAAGCGCATCGAAACAGTTTTCCAGCTCAGAGACATCAGTCTTACCGCTTTTCCTTCGCACTTCTACTATGAAAGGTAAAGCTTTATAATAAGCTGCACTATAGAAAGGATGCTTTGTTGACCTCAGCACCTCATTATGTAAGTCGGTCAACAAAACGACAATATTCTTATTAATCTGCAGATGCCCTTGATGCATTACATTTTCCCTACGCATCATGTCTATCAGGTCAGAATACCATTGAGCTAACTCTTCCCTTTGGGCATCGGTATATTGAGTGAAACGGGGTACATATTCCTCACGCATACGGTCTGCATCGCAGCCATAAGCCCGAATCAAGTCCTCCACCTGCCACATATAAAGCAGGTATTCACCTATATTTTTTTTCTTAAGTTCTCTAGAGATAAACACGTCAGTATAGCGATTTACCTGTGATGGTCAAAATAACCCCTATCACAGATGCCGCCATCACTAAAACACCTATGACACGGTTAATCATCCAAATTCCACGAACATCGAATCTAGCACGCACTTTGTCTACGATGTGCGTCAGGACAAACCACCACCCTAAGGCTCCCGCTACAATAGCCAGATAACCAATGGCTTGCTCCAATGGATGACCTGGGGTTATAAAGTTAAATCGGGCAAAAAGACCTAGGATAAGAAATACGATAAGCGGATTGGAAAGCGTCACAAAAAAAGCTGTGACAGCATTGTGGATGAGGGTTCCTCTGGTTTGTGAAACAGGACGAAGATGATTCGTTGGGCGGCTGAAGAAAGACCACAGACCAAAGGCGAAGAGCAGCATGCTTCCGAAAATCTGCAAAGCAAACATCGTCTGGGGCTTCTCTATGAATTCCACCAAATAGCTCAGGGCAAAACCTGTTATGAGTGAATAGATTAAATCACTGCAAGCAGCTCCTATTCCTGTGACGAACCCAAACCAGCGACCCTTATTCAAGGTTCGTTGTACACATAGCACTCCAACTGGTCCCATCGGAGCGGACACTACCACTCCTATCAGAATGCCTTTCCATATCATGTCAAACACATCAACTGGTTGAATCCAAAGCATGATGCAAAAGTACTATAAAAAAATGAAAAATCCACCGAAATCTCCTTTTATTATGAAAAAATACCTATCTTTGCGAAACAAACAATCATTAAAAACCTAGTAAATAAAATTATGGCAACTGAAAAACCTTATGTTATTGGATTGGATCTAGGTGGAACCAATTCAGTTTTCGGTATCGTAGATGCTGAGGGCAAAATCCTAGAAATCGGTAAAATCAAGACTGGAGCATATGAAACTTTCAATGAATGGCTGGAAGCATCTATTGAATGTCTGAAGCCTATGATTGAGAAAGTGGGTGGTATTAACAACATCAAAGCTATGGGTGCTGGTGCTCCTAACGGTAATTTCTACAATGGTACTATCGAATTTGCTCCAAACTTGAAGTGGGGTAAAGGTGTGGTTCCATTTGCTAAGGCATTCTCCGATAAACTGGGCATTCCATGTTACCTGACCAATGATGCTAACGCTGCTGCTCTGGGTGAAATGAAATACGGTACTGCTCGTGCCATGAAGGATTTCATCGTTATCACTCTAGGTACTGGTGTAGGTTCTGGTATCGTTATCAACGGTAAGATGGTTTACGGTAGTGACGGTTTCGCAGGTGAGTTGGGTCATGTCATTGCTGTAAGAGGCAAGAACGGACGTCAGTGCGGTTGTGGTTTTACCGGATGTCTGGAAACTTACTGCTCTGCTACTGGTGTGGCTCGTACTGCTCGTGAAATGCTGAAGAAGAGCGATGAACCAAGTTTGCTCCGTAAGCTGAACCCTGAAGAAATCACTTCACTGGATGTATCCATTGCTGCTGGTAAGGGTGATAAGATTGCGAAGGAAATCTTCCAGTTCACTGGTACTCTTCTGGGTGAGATGCTAGCTGACTTCACGAAGTTCTCTTCTCCTGAAGCTTACATCTTCTTCGGTGGTCTGACCAAAGCTGGTGACTTGCTGATGAATCCTATCAAAGAAGCTTATGACAAGAACTGTATGCCTATCTTCAAGGGCAAGGCTAAGATTCTAGTATCTGAACTTCCTGATGCTGATGCAGCTGTTCTGGGTGCTTCTGCTTTAGCTTGGTAATTTACCCTCAGAAATCAGAATAAAGGGAGATGGTTCTAAACCGTCTCCCTTCTTTTTTATTTCTTTAATGTGAGAACCATCACCTCAGGCCACTCCCCAAAACGGAATGGTACATTACCACCTGCACCGGTGGAAATGAACAGTTGCTGAGCACCTTCCTGATAAAGTCCTCCCCACTCCTTATAGGTCAAAGTAGCTGGAGACCAGCCGAACACCTTGAACTGAGCACCGTGTGTATGACCGGAAAGCTGAAGAGGAATATCCGTTTCTGGAAGTACTTCCATGTCCCAATGGGTGGGGTCATGACTCAAGAGGATTTCAAAAATCCCATCGGGTAACCCTGCCCTAGCTTTTCCTAAATCACCCCGTTTAGGGAAAGGTGGTTTTCCTATATTCTCCACTCCTACCAATGCGATGCTGTCTGTCCCGTGCTTTACGATGCGATGTTCATCCAGGAGAACATCCCACCCGAAGCTTCGTTCCCTAGCTATGACTTCCTTACGCATCTCTACCTGCTCTCTCTTGGAGAAATTTCCATATTCACAGTAATCGTGGTTTCCGATAATGGCAAATACACCATCCTTAGCTTTCAACCTGGGGAATACGTGCATGAACGGATCCAGTTCCTTTGGATTGGAATTTACGATATCTCCTGTAAAGACAATCATATCCGGATGCTGGTCGTTCACCATCTGAACCAGTTTCTTGAAATACGCAGAATCTTGTCCGTAAGTACCTACGTGTAAATCGGAAATCTGAACGATTTTGTATCCGTCGAAAGAGGAAGGAAGCTGCTCGAATCTCAACTCCTGCTCATGAAGTTCCAGCTTTTTCCATCCCCATAAAGCTCCGTAAATGAAGGCTAAAAAGGCAGCTAGAGCAACGACCAATGCCACACCGTTCATCCACTGGAATGCTTTTGGTACCATCAGCCCTAACCCCTTGCCCATCAAGGAGATAAGAAAGAAAATCAGCTTAGGAAGCACCACACATGCCAGCAAAAGGAAAAAGGCACGAAATGGGAAGGAGCCTCCCCAACCTGCCATCTGACAAATCCCTATGAGAGAAAGAAAAATAAAGGGTATCCACCACAAGATCTTCCATACCAGAGAACAATTCTGGATGAAGTGGAGGTAAATATACAAATCTGGTAAAAAAACCAGAATCAGCATACCTAAAACAGGTAATAACATCATCATTTTTTCCTTAATACTTAAAAATCGTGCAAAAGTAATTCTTTTTTTCAATTTTTATTTAATTTTGCACCCATATTCTATCTATACCTAATAAGATAGGACCTTGAAACAGAGAATTTATAATTTAAATACTAAAATGAAAAAGTACTTTTTGCTTTGTGCAGCTGCTCTTTGTATGACCAGCTGTTTGAATGATGACGATGAAACCCCTGTTAAAGACGATGGCCTTCGGGTGGTAACTTTTGAAGATGCTACAGTTCCTTCTGTGGGTAATTTCTGGACATCCCTGGTGGATGACCCTCAGTATGGTGGGCCTCTGTTGTACCAGAATTATAACCCAGAAAACTGGACATACGACACAGAATACAGTTGGAAGGATCCTAATACTCAGCTCTTTTCAGAAATTCCATGGGTGAACTTCTATGGAAGCATGACCCGTTCATTCAGTAGTGGTGGTGTGGCTATTTCAAACTATAGAAATGAGAGTATCAGCTCTGCTACTTTCGAGAAACAGCTGACTATTCCTTTCACTGAGAACAACAATGCCAACTTTGCAGTTGTTTATCAGGGAACCCAGGAGGTACAATACCTTCCTTCCATCCGTTTTGCAGACAGCAAGGCACGTCTCATCCCTGGAATGTACATCACCCTTACTTCTTACACACAGAACTCTATCATCAATGGTGACGAATATACCACTCCATTCGATGCTAAAGATCAGTATACAATTACCTTTATAGGTTACAACGGAAGTACTGAAACCACTAGGGTGAATGTGGTTTTGAACGTGAACAACATTCAGCAGCTGATGACAGGCTGGTATGGAATAGACTTGAGCTCACTGGGCAAAGTAACGGAAATTAAATTCTTGATTGACAGTACCAAGAAAAATGACTATGGTATCTCTACTCCTACTTACTTTGCATTCGACAATGTCTATGTTCAGTTGAACGAGGGAGAATACTAATTAGCACTTCAGTACATGAGATAAAAGAGGGAGAACCTTTCCAGGGTTTTCCCTCTTCGCTTTTTTACTAAATGCTTTTTACGGAAAACACACTTCTGAAAGCTCTCCTTCTGAGGAAAATTTACTCGCTAACTGGAGAAAAATTTTTCTCCTTAAGGGAAAATAATTTTCTCCTTCTAACTATAGGGGAAAGGACAAGCTGAAAAATTGTTCTATTTTATAGGAAAAAAGGAAATATAAGGGCAAAAAAAAGGGTCTCCGCTGAGACCCAACCTTTGTTAACCTTAAATCTAATACTATGAAAAACACA
>AUXO013871087.1_pt1 | contig 29260 bp, 24 predicted proteins | sample 768731 | NCBI WGS metagenome assembly AUXO01 (sample SAMN02715735, study PRJNA202380) | gut metagenome | biome: sheep rumen | host: Ovis aries | place: New Zealand: Palmerston North
AGAGACTAAAGGCGGCAAGCAGAAGTAACCTCTGGTTGTACTATTCCCTTCTGCCAATGCCGATGTCATTGCCAAGTGTAACGAGCCGTTATATTCATCTGTTTCTTCCCAACAATAATTCTGAAGTTTGTTTCGAGAACAATCAACCCACTGGCTTTTGGCATAGGTGCTGAAAGTCAGTGGTTTTGCTTATTCTGTTATCAATCTTGATAAGATGTTTTGACTAATCCATGTGACGAAGTCAAAAGAGTATCAACCTAGAGATGTTGCCTATTTCGGGAGGGGAACCTACGTGTGATTGCATATCACTTTTTGCACCTTCTTTGGATCATATTCTTGGAGGTTGTCTAAAAATTCCGCCCCTCACACGTCATAAACTTAACCGTGGATGGCTATATTTGCTATTTTGAGGCATATTCTGGCACTTTACATCACCCATATGGCTACTCATACGTCCAGTATATCGGCTGTCCGAGAAAATAGTAGTCCCTGAAATCATCAAAGGTTTTTAGCGGACACCAATAATTTTTAAGGACGAAGTTTTCATCATTTAGAGTTGATGAGTTCATTTTCCGCATCTGGAACTTGGACTCTCTTTCTTTTGACGGGAAAGCCTCATAGTAGGCATCCTAAGAAGTACACGTTGTAACAATCTGCAACTGTTACAACGTGTACTTCTTAGGATGCTTACGAGAGAATTAATAGTGAAAGTGAACTGAATAGAAAAGTGGAATGGTTACAACTGCACGTGCCATAATCCTTCCACTTCTTTCCTGCTAATTGTTAATTAATTATACCATCTTCAATAATCGTTTGATATACAACATAAACTTCTGAGTTATAGTAGGCAAATTAGGTACACTTTGATTATCATTAATAACAGAAGCAAGTGCTATACATATATTATCAAAACCACCAGCATCTAAAGCGAGTCTCATTAACTCATCTCTACATTTCATAATGTCTACGCTGTTTCTTCCTAATAATTTTTCAATCGCTCTATTGGTACAGTAACCACACAATCCATCACTGCACAACAGAACAATATCATTAGGTGAGAGAGAATAGTTTATGATTTCTGGAGTTGACTGTGAGTCCACATCACCAAGGCCTCTTGTTATCACATTATTATCCGGGTGGGTGAAGGCTTCTTTTTCTGATATTTCACCTTTGTCAACTAATTCTTGCACTAAAGAATGATCCTTCGTCAACTGTTTTATGCCAGAAAAGGGATTAAACACATAGCATCTACTATCGCCACACCATCCTATATGAGCAACATTGTCTATTATCCAGCAAACAACAATTGTCGTTCCCATTCCTGAAGTGTCGGGGTCTTCCCATATTCTCTTATTGATGGCTTCATCTGCATTCTTTATACTATTTTGGATTAATCCATCAATATCATTAGAATTTAGTGAATCCTCAATGTGTGCTTTCGAGAATGAACTACGAATAGATTTTGTGGCAATAGCAGATGCAACTTCTCCCGCATTAGCACCGCCCATACCATCTGCAACTACTAATAAAGACCCATATTTGCTACATATTATATATGAAGGTGTCTCATTTTGGACCCAGTCCTGTTGTAATAAATCTGAGCATAGAATAAAGGCATCTTCATTATTAGTACGCTCTTTACCTGTATCGGTCGTTGCTACTATTTTAATCTTCATAACTTCCTTTGTTTTATATGTCCAAATGGGGAGTAGGAGTAACAGGAGTCTTTCTTGTCTTTTTCTTAATGACAACATCCTCCTTAACAGCAGGCTTGTTCCTAGTTTTAGCTGCAGGCTTAGTATATGTCACTTCAAATGGGAATGATGCTGGAGGACATCCTTGTTCCAATATCTGCACTATGATATTGTTATTACCTTCTGCTAATGCCAAAACCTTGCATTTGTATCGTGTTTCTGAAATCTTCTCCAACTCACACTGTAATGAATCTGTTTGAATATTCACACTAGTAGGATAAACTGCTTCTCCTGGATTTCTTTCTGCGTTTATATTGAATGTAAAAGAAAGAGTACCTTGATGAATTGAGGTCTCTGCATCATTTACGTCTACATTAAAGTATTTATAATGCCATGCTTTGACCTTAAAAGGAATTATAGGGGACTTTAACCCATCATAAACAATTTGGGTTGGATAGGTTATCTCGTTTCTGGCATCATTATACATCTCGTCTGGCAGAGATTTTGGAATGTTCAACACACAGTTATATTGGATAAAATTACCAAATTCCGTATCTTTTTTCTCTCCTGAAGGCATATCAACATCACATCCAGACTTTGGGTCAACTTCAATCCTAGTTTTATAGGCAGAAATCATTTTCGGTAAATCCAAACGAATCGTTGTTTCATACTTTTGATGTCTGAAGTCAATAGGATTACCCTTATTGATGTTAATCTTAAACTCTTCATCTTTTAAGATTTGCAACATACCGCACTTGCCATTTAAACGAACAAATGCTTTATCGTCAAAACACGTTATCAATTCATCAAGCTGTGGAGGCAAGATTTCAATGCCACCCCATGAAACACCGAATTTATTGCCTTCCTTACTCATTCTTAATGGCGATTCGTATGAGCGTTTTGCCTTCACATCAGTAGAGTACGTATAATCTCCATCTGCCAAAGTTATAGATATTGGTATAAGAAGAGAATTAAACCTAATCCTAATTCTATCATTCTTTCCACATTTTGCACTTAGTACAAAAATAGAATCTGATTCATTGGAGAAACACAGAGAAAATTCTTCTTCAAGTTTTGCCTGATTTTTTATATTTGTCTCATCTTTTCTTGCAAATATTGGAGAAAGTGTTTTGTCCTTTCCATTAAAATAATATAGTTTGTGTTTAGCAACAACAATACCAATGCTCTCATCATTTACTGAAGATATGAATTCCAAGTCATCGTTGTCGAACTGCTTGCCACCATATGCAAAAGATACCTGCTCGTGTTCTTTTGTGATAAGTAAATTATATGGGTCTTTCTTTTTCTGCAAATTTGCAAAAGTATTACAAGAGGCATAACCATTTGAAAAGGGATAAGCTTTTGCATATTGTCCAGACATCAGTTCCCCTTTGGAATTAACAAATCTATAATAGAACCCCTCTTGTACTAACAAATAATTATCTGAAAAGTATGGCATAGAATACGAGACATTACATCCAGATATTGATGTAAACTTACCCCTGCGATCGTAAAATCCCGTAATCACTCCGCTTCCACGTTTTGTTGTCACTGCGCGTCCTTCTACGAAAGAAAACACTTGATCCCCAGTCGTAGCAAGCCGTGTGCCCGTTTGAGACCATATTGTCTTTTGGTCTAAAGAATCTGTTACAATTAAATCTTCACCATTTGTCATATGTATGTCGTTGTACAATGGTGGTATAAGCCATTTTGCGACCTGTCCTTTTGATGGACAAGTAATCGCAATAGTGACTAACATTAAAATGAATTTCCTATTCATATCATTTACTTTTATTTGTTACTAAATCATTGAAAGGATGCTAATCCTTTTTCAATTTTCTCCAAGAGATCATTATCTCCTGCCATCAAAGCCCATTCTTTTGAACGAAGCAGAAATCTCTTTCCTTTTTCGTAATTCGGCTTATAAATATTATTAGGCATCACATAATAGCAGGCTAAGCGATACGTTGCTTTAGCATTAATATCCGCATAAGACGAATCGTTTAATTCCATAATTCTGGTAAAGAGAGCTACTGCTTTATTGCTATATCTATCGGATGTTGGCAGGTAACTATCATCCATTTTTATCCCTAGCATTTCCTTTCGTTTTACCGAAGCACTATCTGAATACCATCCATAGGTAAAAGCCATTTGGTAAAGGGCTGGTATGTAATTGTTGTTACTGAGACTATCCATAAGTTCAATACCAGTATTAAGAGAGTCTATATCGTTGCTGCTTATCAAACGTAGAGCCAGATCATATTGTTCTTGGGCTGAAGGCTGATATACCAAAGGGTCATCTCTTTGTTGCTGAGAAAGGAAATATGCAGAGCAGCCAATTATAATAGCAGAAACAATGGCCAGACCAACATATATATATTTTTTTGATTTTATAGGATATTGACTTCTTTCAGCAGCTTTTATGATTTGTTCTGCAGAGGGTCTGTCACCTGGTTCTTTTGCCAAACAGGCATGAATAAGCCTTTGTATGTCAGCAGAAACACCAGGTATTGATGGCATAGGTGTATTTCCTTCCATCTGAGTTTTACCTCCCTCTTCACCAAAAGGAACTTTTCCTGTTAAGATTTCACAAAGGGTAGCTCCCAATGCCCAAATATCACTTTGTGGAATAGGCTCTGTCCCTTCCATGAATCGCTCTGGAGCCATGTATGCTAGAGTGCCACTGTTTTCCTCATCATAATAAAACCCATGAACCCCTCCTTTTTGGGAACTGATCCCGAAATCTGTTATTGCATAGTGCAATGTATCGTCTAAGAGAATATTAGCTGGTTTTATGTCTTGATGGATAATCGGTGGAGTTAATGCATGAAGATAGGCCAAACCTGATGACACATCCAAGATGTATTTCCAAATGTTTTCATTTTCAAGTTTATTGCCAATTAGAAGTTCAGACGAACCTAATTTGCAATAGGGTAATACTAGATATGGCGTTTCTTGGAATATTGAAAAATGAGTGGGATGAATCAAGTTTGTGTGATGACAGTTGAAAACAATCATATACTCGTCTCTAAACCTCTGTTCGCCTTCAATATCAAGGGCATTCTGTGGACGATATATTTTTATAGCTACGATCAGTCCAAGCTTTTCTACCTCATCATCGTGCAATTTTACAATTTCCGTTACTTGGACACTCTCTGTAACTGTGTTCATGTCCAAAGCAAGCCACACGTCTGCAGTAGCTCCATCAACGCTTAGAGGCCGGATTAGAGCGTAATGTCCATCGAATAATTGACCTGTTTCAGCTAATTCTTCAATATTCAACATTGTCGTTTTTATTAAATAGGATGCAACTTTTTGTTCCACCCTCTATTCGTTATCGCAAAATGTATTGTATAAGATTGGAACTGATTTGATATACTACACGAATCCTCATGTCTTTGGAATAGTAGTTAATATAACTTTGTCATTCTTGACCTTCACTTTTTTCGTTTTTCCTCCCATAGAAATACTGATTTCGCATGTCCTGTCCACGCTGTTTTCATTAGCATCACTTATGACATATACTTTACCCTTTTCTCTCTTGATTTTACACCATTCCGTTCCTGTGCCACCAACAGATGCAGTCCAAGAGCCTTCTCCATCAACAGTTATGACATCCTGCCCTCCTTGATATGGGATTACTATTTCATTTTCCGAAATAGCAAAGGGCTTTACCTTATTGGGCTTGTGCATAACGCGATCAATCCATTTTATTTTTTCTTTGCTGTCTGGGAGATAAAAATTATCTCCGCAATTGACCACTTGTTGATACTTTGTTTTTGCCTTTTCCAATTTGCCTTCCTACACCAATTGATTTGCATCTCTGAACAGGTCACGGCAAGATTGACCATAAATCTGGCCGTGAATAGCCACGAATGAGCCTAAAAGTAATAGCGTTTTAACTTTCATAATTCGATTATTTTGTTTTTTATTATATCAGATATGTCATTGCGTCTTTTTTCCAAAAGAGCCTTCTGTATTTCTGCTTCGTCATCTATCGCCATTTGTAAAGAATCACAAACACCTTTATATCTTTCATACAAAGGTGATAGCTTGTAGATAGAATTAATTCGATTTTTTACACTATCCTTTCTCAATGGGTTAGAAACTTCTTCTTGAAGAGCATTCTTGTAATAATCCGCAGCTTCTCTAAGATGCTTTTCGGAAAGTAATGCATTTATTGGCTGTTCACCCTCCGCATTGGTTTTCTCTATGCGAATAATAGAATCTGCACTGTTGCATGAAGCGTCAAAGGGACTAACGGATATAGTATTACTGGAAATGTTCAAAATGAACATGCCTACAATGGCAACAATAACTGCAACAATGATAGCATTAAGGCCTGCATATCCCTTACCTTTCCTTCTCGCAATATCGGCAATTCTTTCTGCTGTTGGTCTTTTATGTGGATCAGCGTTTAAGCAGGCATATACCAACTTCTTTATCTTACGAGGGACGTTTGCCTTTATTTCTGGGATTGTTATACCATTCTTTTGAGCGGCACCTCCGTCATTCCCCAAAGGAACGTCACCAGTAAGTATTTCATAGATAGTTGCTCCTAAAGACCAGACATCGCTTTGAGGTATTGGTGAATAGTTTTCTCCAAAGCGTTCAGGAGGCATATATATGATTGTGCCACTACTTTCATCTTCATGCTCATCGTCATTTTTTCCTGTCTTTACACTAATGCCAAAATCGGTAATGCAATAGTTGCCATTTATGTCAATAAGTATATTGGCAGGTTTAATATCCTGATGTATAATAGGAGGATTACATGAATGCAAGTATGCTAAACCTGATGCCGTGTCATAGATAAATTTCCATATGTCATCTGTGCTGGAAAATTTTCCAATCATCTTTTCCGCAGACCCTTTTTCACAATAAGGCATGACTAAATAAGGAATACTATCATCAATTATAGAGAAACCTGTTGGCTTCAGCAAATTGGCGTGATGACAATTGTAGACAGTCTTATATTCTTTCTTGAAGGTCTGAACCCCTTCTGCATCTAAAATGTTTTTAGGACGGTATATTTTTATGGCAACAAGGACGGCAGACCCTTCAACTTCTATAACCTCGTCATCATTCTCGTCTGACAACTCTTTGTCTGCTGTTTCCTTATCTTCAGCCAGCCATACATCAGCAGTACCTCCTTCTGTACTTAATTGCCGAAGAAGTAAATACCTTCCGTCAAATAGTCCGTCGTTATCTATGTATTTCTCAATTTCTATCATTTATAATGCTATTTCAATCTCAACTTTTCTCCATCAGACAGAAGTGAGAATGAATTTTTATGATTCATTTTTGTCAGATTGGCGAGTCTTATTCCAAATCTTTGGGATATAGCGTACAACGATTCTCCTTCTGTTGCACGATAAAAATCTTGTGCTCCCTCATACTTTTTCTTTTTCTTGCTTAAGAATACAACATCACCTTCTTGAAAATCGTTCTCACTTGTTGTTTCATTGAACAGCAATAGATCTCTTTTCGAAATGTCATATTTCATAGCGATAGAAGATAATGTTTCGCCAGGGTACAATATCGTACATCTGACACCATTGATCTCCACCACAAATTTCCGAATTGTATTCTCAATGGACTCTTGTTCTTCTGATTCTTCTGTCTCTTCCAATTGCAAATCCTTACGTTCAACAAGTTCTTCTCTCGTAATAGTCCGTGTTATGGTTATCGTTTTTCCTGGGCGCAATTTTACTCCTCCATTAATTGCATATAACTTATAAGTGTCAATATAACCAATCAACGCTTTTGCGTATGTAGGAGAAGTCGCATATCCAGCTTTTTGTAGTCCATTTGCCCACCCCCGATAATCATATACACTCTTTGAAAATAGAGACCTATATCTGCTATTGTTTTTCAGAAACAAGGAATGATCTCTGAATGACTCTGATGCAGAATTATACCACCTGAATTTACTTTTTGTTGCTTCATCATCCCAAGCAAGGTAAATTCTACCAGTCCACCCTCCATATGCTTTAATGCCAAAATGATTGTTGGCATTTCGTGTTAGTCCGCTTTTTCCTGCACCAGACTCTAATATCCCCTGTGCAAGGGTTATTGGAGCAGGAACACCATACGCTTTTTCTTGTTCAATTGCTATTTGTTGATATTGTATTATGTATGCTTGGATATCATATGCAGACTGCGCATAAAGGACAAATACGCATATAAAGGTAAAAGAAATACAAAAGAACAATCTCTTAAGCATATCTATTGCATTTTGACTCCATATAGAGATTCAAATAGTTTGGTAGTACTTCCTTCCCATACATATTTAGAAAAGGAAAAGTCTTCTCCACAAAAAGTATGTATCAAGAATCCAATTATTAAACCTATAATGATAGCAACGACAACAACAATAACAGCGATAACACCACCAGAAACTGTTGCCCCTATGGCAAGAGCAGCCAAGGCGACAATTGCTTCTGCAATAACCATTGATATAGCTCCAATAATTAATTGATCAAGGAATTCATAACAATCGTTTAGCAAATCTTCTTGCCATTTTGCCTCACCCCATTGGTTAAATTGGAACAAGTCCCATAATATGTCTTTCAAACTCCAGACGATAAAGACACCACCAGCCTTTACCTTAACGCTCTTCAACTGATTGATTTTTATTTCACCAGTTATTCCCATTCTTTTTAGTTGATTGGAAATTCTAGTTACAAAATCAAAACGTCTCAATTCATTAACATAGCGCATACTAAGATCTTTGGCCTGTTTGGATGTTACTCTTACTGTCGTTTGCCCAAAGGAACGAGCTTGTTGTGCTTTCTTTATGTCTATTCGTTCTATTGGAGTTTTTGCTTGATAGGCTTGTTTATTTGCAAGAGTGTCATTTCTTGCAATTATCTCTTGTCCATTCAGATTCTTTTTAAACAGCTCTTGCAATCTTTTAATGCTTGGGTCAAGTCTGAGAGAAGAAGCTCTAAAATGCCCTACCAATGCATTAGGTTCACACTTCCCTAATTTTATAGCGTATTCTATTTCTCCTTTTATTAATGTGTCAACTCCAGATAACACATCCATGAATTTGTCCGCTACTGCTTTAATACTGGGCATAAGTTCAGGCTTTTTTGCTGGTGTCGTGTTCAGTTTCGGATCAGCAGCCTTTAGCATCGGCACTCGGTTATAATAGGTATCTATTACTTGCAACGTTTTAGTGTCAATGGTGCCATACTCTACACCAATCACTCCTTTGCATTTCTGGAAAGTTTCTATTGCAAATTTCGTATCCTTACCAAACAGGCCATCCGGCTTCAAATAAATCCATCTACCAGATTCATTGAATCTTATAGCGTTCAATTTGTTTTGAACAGCAAGAACCTCGGAATTGAATGTAGGATGACTACTCGCTCTTAAAACTGTTGCCATTTATATTTCTAAGTTAATTAGATTAATAATAATTGGCATCGAAATACAAGACTTCCCATCTATCTTTTGCTTCAATTGCTTGTCAAGACAAAAGGAAGATGCTTTGTCATAGTTCTTCTTGTCTTTAAACTCAATGTCCACGTACAAGCCTCTTTGAAGATTCTTCCTTCCTGCCGCTCCCTCAATACTTATTTTGATGAAGATACGCTTAAACTCATCTTTCCCAAACTCGGCCATAATTTCCTTTCTTAAGAATGTTTCAATGTCCATCTTGGTATATAGGCGGTCATTTGTCAAGGAATAATAGCGTAGCTGTTCATATCTCTCATCAGCGGATGCTTTATCTGCACCTCCCATTGCTGATACGACAATGGTTGTTTTCTGCTCTATTGCTGGCAACTTCTTGTTTTCCATTGTCTCTCCAATTTGAGGAGAATTACCCACTTTCCCTTGTGTTGTCATATAACTGACTCTTGTAGAGGTCGTTGGTGGGTATTGATTCATATTCTTCATAACGTAAGTGCCGCTATCGAATTTGAATTTGGCATTTTTATCACCAACACTTTTCCCGAGTCGGTTTATTGTTTCACGTAGTTGTTTCAAGACCTCACCATCTTTGATGCCATTATATTCTATAAAAGCATAATAGTCGTCTATAAACTTGTTGTACAGGTTCCTAACATCTCTGTAAAGATCACCATTATTATAACAAGATGCGTCAAAATCACGAACGATAATTTCTTCAGAGGACATGTTAAAACCTTGCTTGTGGGAAAAAGAACTAGTTTCTATTATCTTCAAATAATACGAATCTTCTTGTTTTTGTAACTTTGCTATAGGTGAAGCCTGAGTCAAGGTCAAACTATTAACATCAACATTTACAACAGGCAGAACATTCATTGTAATGCCACACAAATCCGGCACTTCATAGCCTTCAGGAAACACCAACTGTAACCACAACGTGTTGGCTTCAAAGCAATCCAATGCTTCATCTTCAAGCCATTGCTGGAATGCTCGTGGATAGGCGCGTGGTTTAAATATATCTCGGTCATGTATTTCATCTGTTAAATATAAAAGAGAAGCATCTTCCATGTTCGACAGATTCTCTTTCCAGATGTTCAAAAATGAGAAGAACTGACTTGATGATTGTTGGGCATCAAATGGCTCTGCCATTTCAATGTTCTCCATCTCGTTCATTGTCGAAAAATCAAGTTCTCTATTTTCAACACCGACATAAATGTGCTCTGGTAGGACTCTGCTTGTACCAGTTACAAGGAATGAAAGCCCTTGCAGACATTCTATTTCTGCCTTTGTCGTTATCCCTACCCAAACGCAATTTTTCCTGTCCATGCTGATTGCGCGTGACCCTTTACTATACGATAACCTATTGGGGGTAAGAACATACAAATCTGTATATGGAACTAATGATGTGGTAAAAAGTGGTATGTAATTTATAGATTGCTTGCTGTTAACTGTTTTATATGCAAATGAGGCACCAGTACCCACAGAGACTATTCCTGTTTCCTTTTTGGGCTTAAAAGTTGGATTTACTAATGTTATCGCAGGGATTGCCTCTATTTTTTCATGAGGGATAAAATCGGTGCAGAAACGATCAACTATTCTTTGTGTCGTTCCGTCAATATAGTCTTGAATCTTTTGACACTCATTTATAAGAGCAATGAGCATCATCTTGGCAACAGGATCCATTTGGTTGAAGTCTATGTCCTGTATTGACAATTCTCGCAATTGACTTATTGCCTCGTTAACTCTTCTTTCTACATCAATATCCATAGGGTCGTCTTATATTCTGTACTTCTTAGCTGTTGGTTCCATTAAAAACATGACGTTTTTCTCATATTTGCATGTTGTTCCCAGTCCGTCTTCAATGATGCCATCCACTTTGATTGTTACAATGTATTTTGATGGAACTTTCTTTTTTCGCTGCTTTTCAGCTTCTGCCGAATTTAATTCCATTGATACAGTGACTTGCTTTAGTTGAGGGGCGTATGTGAATAAGCTCTGCCGAACACTTTCCTGACACTCTTTCTTTGTAATCTCATTGTATAGGCCTGCGGATAGCATTCCTGTCTGTTCATTGTTAAACTCACGATAATGCACATTTGAATATTCATGATTCCAATATTCAAATCCAAAATCAGGGTCTCCAACGAAGCTTCCCTTGGGAGTAAAAACAATTAACTCCACAAGGTTGTCAAGCATTGAAATACGTTCGTCAATATCACGAACAATACTTATACTTAATTCCTCATTTCTAAAAGAGATGGGTGTACTGGCAAATTTCATTATTATATCTCAATACCTGTCCAACGTTCAATATCTTTCTGCAAGGTTATTTCGTAGGTGTTAGTATTACTTTCTATGCCATTTAAAACGGCTTTCAACTTTACCATGACAACTTTATCAGGTTCTCTCTTTCTGGAATTGTTAAATCCACTTTCAAGTTGTAATGTTTGTCCATTGAGGCTTTGGGATGGCTCACTCCCATCAATCGAAAATAATACCATTGCCCCCGAAACGTTATTCGTTATTTGAACCCTTGCCTTACTATTTGTACATCTTTTTATTAATTGTGAGTTCGCTATCGTTGGAGCCTCTATAGTAGAAGGTGTTTGAGGGCCATCATTTAGCTTACTAACCTTTTCGTTAATCGAAAAACATAGATCAAGGCCTTCCTTTATCCTTTGATAAGAGTCCTTGTAGTTATATGACGCATATATGTAACTCCTAAATCTGTCTGCGTCGGCCAAATCAATATAATCGTCTAATTCACATGCACAAGTAAAAGCACTGACACACTTCTGGACATTTTCCAGCAATCCCATCGGAGTCATCAGGTCTTGCCCTTTGTTGATAGTAATCATCAACTGCTGCACAACAGGCCAAAATGCCCTAATAACGTCTTTTCCGTTGGAATGAAGGAGATTTTTTGCCTTATTGTCAATTTCTGTAAGAACGTCAGAGAATTTTTTCAATAGCTCATTATACTTTTGGTGGGAAGAAACAAAGAGACAAGGAGGTACAAAATCTATTTCGTCCAAACGCCAGCCGTATTCATCAACGATTCTTGCAATAGGAAGAGAGTTGGGTGGTATTGAGCTGTTTGAAGCCATTAAAGAGAAAGTATAAATAGGCTCTTCATAACCATCATTTGAATCTTTCCATTGTCCGGTATAGTCAATTGTCAAGATATATTCTTTTTCGCCACTCCCTTCTGGTATTTGAATGCGGGTATCAAACGAATTCGTGAATTTTGTGTCATAGTGAGCATCGATGATATTGCCACTTTTAGTAACAGCCGTACAATTTAGTGACTCAACATCAACAAGCCCTTTGGAAATATTGACAGATAAATCAAACGACGTTGACGGCAAAAGACCGAATCGTCCAGCTGCTGCCAATGCTAATGACTTGCCAACTAACTCTATTGTGCTGTCATCAGAAGCCCTTAGAACCTCATCTGTCAGCCTCATACCCTTTTTCCAGCATATTCTTTTAGCCATAACTATATGTTTGTATTAAAGTTCAGGTAATTGAAGACGATGTCGTCTGAAAGACGAAGAGGCTCGTCGTCTTTGCAGATGTTAAAATACAAAGTTTCTTCAATGGCTATGAAGTAGTCTTGTATGAAATGTCTGAATACCTCTATATCATCTATAAACCTAAGAAAATCCTCGTCACAAGCCTCTTCAGACCAATAATGTATATCGTATATTGTTGTATCCTCATAGAATGTGTTCCCTACAAAACTATCCCCGAGTAAAGAATCAACTCCATCCGCATATCTTGGTTCTGTATCCGTATATTTAATCGTTTCACGACGTTTCTCGATTTTCAATCCTTCTTCCATGAAAATCTTGCGAAGCATGAACGTCAATAGCGTTTTGTCACCTCGAATATTTTTACATGCGGGGATAAACATGAGAGTATGCTTGATGAATCGGTTAGTTCTTTGTTCATCCGTAAGTTTGTCACATATAATATCTATTAAGACTTTGTTGTTTTCAACGTATTTGTTTAACGTCTCACGTATAGACGTGCGCAACTTCAATAATAGCAAGTCAAACGGTTCAAAGAACCTATGCGCATTTTCCTTTTCTTGTTCTTGCTTTTGATATTCTTCAGCAAAACGTTCTTTCTCTTCCGGCTTTGGTATATTGTCGAAACGATCTACTGAATGGAACATGAATTCCGGCAGTGAATTATACAGACTATTCCTACCGATACCGAATAGCAGCAATCCGTCTCTCTTCTCTTCAACCTCTATAATATCATTATAGGAATTGCGTTTGTGCAGTCCCCTTAATGCGACTTTGCAAGTACCAGCAGGGAAATACGAAAGTAGCAACTCTACATTAATATCCTCTGGAATGTTTTTAGGAAGCATTCTTGTTAAAGGTAAAGGTGGGCATCGCCTGTTAATTCGACAAAATACTGACCTTTTTCGGTTGCGACTTGAATGACATCAAATGGAGGAATGCCAATTTGCTGTAAGGTGAGTTCCTTATAAGGGAAATCTGCATCAATATTTTCGAAGAAGGACTTGTGAAACAAAGTACGATAGCTCAATTTTCGCAACTCTGCATTGCTATTGATATATTCATCAAGTTTAGATTCGGGAATCATTACATGATACTCTTTCTCTGGCTTATCAGAAACAATCTTGTCTATAAACTTGTTGTTTCTCATGTTAATCTCCAGTGCTTTGACATTCAGTAATGACTTCAAATACTTAAAAACCTCCTCAACGGTCATTGTTGCAGACAATTCTTTTCCGTCCATTATATCTTGCCATTGCTCATGAGCAGGGCAGTTTTTCTTCCAGGATGAATATTTGTATATATTCATACTATTTGTCATTCCTTCGTACCTAAGTATCTTTCCTTGAAGCGTTTTAAACTGACTATTATCACCAGAATCAAGATGTATAATCTTCATAGCCTCTTGCACCTGCATGGCTCCAATTATTGACGCGCTTATAGGGGTGGTTGCTACTCTGCCAGCAGAGGTTTGTGCACGAACGACATCTGCACAGCCAGTTCTCAGCATGATAATATTGAATTCTTCTCTTGAAAGTCCACACTCATAACAGTTAATGCCTGGCGTATAAACTTTTACAGCTCCAGTCAGATTTTCTATACTACCATCAATCCATGTCTTTCCAGCCCGCATGCACAACCTGTTTAAAAGATAGCGTGCCATTCTACTATCAAGACAACCAATAACAATATCAACAGCTCGATACAGGCCAAAACCAACTTCTGAGAAAAGATTTCCGACAATGGGGGTCACTTTGATCTGGGGATTTATTTCCATTGCTCTTTTTGCGACGATTTCTGCCTTAAAGGAATGATTATATGCATCTTCTTCCCTGAATAGTACAGAACGAGTCAAATTGGAAATTTCTATCTGGTCAAAATCGACAACACATATGTGTCCAACTCCAAATAGTGCCAAATCTTTTACGACCTCATTTCCAAGAGCACCAGCGCCTGCAACCAAGACTCGGGCATTCTTGACTTTGTCTTTTTTGAACCAGGAGAGAAGGGTAAATACCCCCTCTCCCCATTCATAATTCTTTTTTTGTAACATCTGTTAAATAATCAAGCCAACATTTACTCCAAGGAATGTTCTGCCGATAAGTTCGTAATAGATATCAAAACCGTCTTTTGAAGAACAATTTATTTTGTACCTCCAATAAAGTCCAATACGGGCAATCTGTTTACCAAAAGGTATATATCCACCCAAATCTATTTGTGGAGCAATATACAAACCAGAATACTTTTTTGCATCGACGCCAGCTGTCTGAGGTTTATATGTTGCGCTCATTGTTGAATAAATAGTTGGAACAATGCCAATTCCTCCATAGAAGGAGGCCTTTTTCCGGCTTACGTTGCTAAATTCAACCGACAAAGGTATGCCAAATTCAAACATATTGTATTTTTCAAATTGGCGGACACCAACAGTGGTGAGTGCAAAGCCAAATGACACACCACCATTTAAATATATGCCTTTTTGTACAGACTGTTTCCACATGCCATTGATACCGTATACGCTTGAATACCTCGATAAATTGGTAAGACATGCCTCCATGTTAAAACATAATTGAACACCACTTTTCAACGGAGTGGGAGTAACATTCGCACTAGCAACAGGAATCACCGTGTCCCTCTTTAAGCCGAAGTACTCATACAAGTCAACGCCCTTGCGAAGCCGGAACTTGTAATCACCAGAACCTTTGTAATCTACTTCATAAGGACCAACTTCAAAGTTGTCCACATCCTGTGCAAATCCTGCTACTGAAATAGTAAGGAATGCAAATAAAGAAAATAACTTTTTCATAATAATACTATTTTTTGTTTATTAATCGGTTTCTACATATTGGAATATGGTGTCGCCAATCTTAAAGGTGTCTCCATTAGACAAAACTGACGGTTTCCCTACCGGAAGTTCTGCTCGTGTGTTGAAAATAACTCCTGTTGCCAAAGGTTTAATCATCGGAAGTGATTTGGCATGATCAATAAAGAGCTGAGCATGTTCCTTGGCGACCTTATTACTCTTTTCCCAGTTCATTTGAATTTCGCACTCACCAGTCATACCTAAAGAAACTTTGTTCCCACCGCCAGTAGCGTTCATCCATTTGTGAATAGGAATCCTTTGTCCAGCCTTCACGCCATTCTGGATGACTAGGAAGTATTTTTCTGCAAGCATACGAACAGTTACAAGTGAAGCCCCAAGGCCTCCACCATAAATAACAAAGTCAAGTAACATATTCATCCAACCATATCGAGAACTTGTAATACTGGAGAAATACAACACAAAGAATCCTATGATGGCTGAACAAACTCCGCCTATCATTGCACTCTTGACAGGAATCGAAGACTTTATAGTTAAGCTGAGCGATGTGCAAACAGAGAACAAAAGATAGGCAGGAAGCGAACAATACCAAGGAATGTAGGTCGTATTGATTGCTGACAACAGCACACAGAACAAAATAGCTCCAATGGCAAATGAAAGCATTCCTATAATACCAGAGAGCAGTGATAAGGCAACAATTTTGATATAGATTCTCCAATCCTTTTTCCGATACTCGTCATTATATCTGAAAATGAGTGACAGGAAGAATCCGAGGAGGAAACCAATCGTTAAGAAAGCAGAGACTTTTGTGACACATGTGTCATATAAATTTAATTGCCGTTCTTCGTTAGTAAAGAAAGTATTTACAATACCTGTAGCCATTGAAGTGAAGCCACCTCTTCCCATAAGTTCATAAAGAACCCAGCTTACAAGACCTGCACATATACCCGCAATGGTCTGATAGCAGTCCCTCAAAGAACTCATGGTAAGCAATTCCTTCCATTCTATGTGATCTTGGATACCCGTTTTGCAATTCTGGCCGTATTCAGCGCACTTATAACCATTCTGATGCCAACAATGAACATGCATGATGTGCTTACACTTCACAACAACCATCTGACCTGGTTGTATGTCTTGCTTGCAATAGTGGCATATTCGTCTTTGTATGTTTGCTTCTGGCTCATACTTCTTATAATACTTTAAAGCAAAGGATTTAGATTTGATATATGGAATCAGAATCTTCATTACGCAGAAGAAGAACACTATCGTAAGCAGAGTCGCAAGAATTGCTATCAAATACTTAATAAGAGTGTCTACCGTACTTTCTTCATGTGTGGGCCAAGGATTTTCTGCAGTTCCGATGGAGTAGGCTCCACTACCCATCTGAGAACCTTTCCATTCCGCAATGTACGTTGTTTTACCAGAATATATTTTGCTGTCAGTTGCCTTATAAATGAAGGCGAAATCGTACATTGCATCTTGAACAACTTGCTGGAAGTCTTCTAAAACACTATTTAAGTCATCTGATGGTTTATATGCTCCACGTCGATCAGAAAGAATTTGTCCTGCATCATCACGTGGACTAGTTACACCTTCAAATGTTAACTTTACATTTTCATCAAATCCATTTCCTGTATAATAAAAAGCATATACTTTGGGAACAACATGCGACCTGTCTTTTTGGTAATCGGTCACCTCAACAAAAGTTATAGCCTCATCCTCTGGCCTTTTGCTTCCCTCAGTAAATACAAACAGAAGGTTCTTGTCCTTATTTTCTCCTGCACGTTTTTTAATAGCCTCATTCTTTGAATAGCTATCATCTAAGACTCTAACAGAAGATTCTAATTCTGAATTTCCGCCTCCAAATTCAACAAGTTTTGAATAGAGGGCACCATAAAAGAATTTGCTAGTTGCTTCTTTATGAAATTGAGGCTCCAATTCTTTGTAATTATGCTTTGTGACAAGCTTACTTGACGAAATGTTATCTCCAAAGAAGGATAAATAAACACAACTATCAGGCGCACTTTCGACAAGAGTTCCTATTACATCATAAATCTGTGCTTTCCCTTCCTCTGGAATACTTAAATCAACTAATACTGAAAAAGTATAATCGGCAGGTATTCTCTGACCAGAACTCAATGGCTGAATGTTTCTTCTGTCATTTGAAATGATATTTTTGTCATCCTCATAAACAACCAGATATTTCTCCAAATCTGCTGTTGTTACTTCTGTTGAGCGATTACCATCACTATCCAATACTTTTAGAAAAAGGGTTATGCTGTCTTTCCCGACGCCATACTCATACTTTTTGTCGCAGAACACAATCTGCTTAACGTCCTGGGCATTCATGTTAAATGCCACAGCAATAAGTGCCAAAATAGTAACAAATCTTTTCATGATTATCTTTTTCTTCTTGTCCATATTTTGAGTTCTTCCAATTTCTGTTCTCCATAATAATTTTCATCAGTACAAATGTCCTGATTGATAATAGGAATAGATGTTAATAGTCCATCGGCTGAAGTATATACTAGCACAAACCTGATTTTGTTAATATAGCTTGCAATTGCTTTCCTAATGGACGGTATACTACAGTGTGTTGCCATAATAAAGCATCCAACTAACTCATTGTCGGGTACTGCCTCGTTTTTTGTAACGGTTACTGCAACGTTTTCGGTTTTCAAACCTTGCTGATTGGTAAAACCATGAACCATCCCAACGAATCCCGCAGACTCTTCTGTGGAAAATTTTCCCATATCAATAATAGCCCCATTACTCAATTCTATGCCAGAACAACTATTATTATGTTTTTTAGAATTTGAAAGGGTATTATAGTAGTCCTCTGGCTTAAAGGAATTTCTATCACTCTCTACTGCCCATTTATAGAGTTCTTCGAGAGAGTACATTTTCTTCAAGTCTGCTTTTGAGTTTATGGAAGAATCGCGTTTAAACGTGAAGATTCCCATTTCTTGTTGAGGTGTAAGGATGTCAACCACAATCGCTGTTAGGAAGTTGGGATGGGCTGGGTGTTTCAACTGCATTTGAACATTACTGTCAGAATTACTGAAGAATACACCAAGTCCAGGATGTGAGTGAACCCAACATGTCAAGTCATATTGCAAGTTTGTATCCCTTCTCAATTTTCTTAACTTCTCTGTTACCTTCAATTTGATTTTACCACCAAAGTTTAACTCGTATTCCGCAAATACTGCATCGTCACCAGGAAGAACTATATGCTCTAATGAAACATGATATTTGTTGCTCTCTGCATCGTGAACCCATCGGCCTAACACCATGCACCCATCTTCTTTCGGGTTGTTGGGGTTACGCAAATCTTCCGCATACATATTGTAGATGTCTTTGATGCAGGTGTTCTTTATGTACATTCTTCGGACAGCAGAGTCTTCACAGAACTCATTGCAGTCAATCTTTAGGTAAGCGTCATTGTCAATAACATCTTCAAGACTTTGCTTTCTTAATATCGAAGTAGTCTTTCTTCTTACAACAATTGCGGATGAAGCATCTGTTGTCCCGTTGGCCTCATTGTTTGATAATGTGGTTGTGCGATTCTTCTTGTTAGCCTTCCTGAACCATACTAACAGGATTATTAGTAAAAGAAGTAGGCCTGCGCCAATTCCAATGATTTTCCAATCCAGATTTTTCCAATCAAAAGTCTCAGTAACAGATGTGCTGTTTATTTCATCAGACAATCGGTTGATATTCTCTTCTCGTTGGCTGAGTCTGCTTGTTAAGATCATCTGAATACTGTCTATGCACTCTGCTTTATTAACAATTTCCTTTTTACCCAAACTTTCAATATAGCCAGTAATCAAAGACGTTGTATTCTTTGAATACTGATTTAAGGAATCGCGTGTTGAGTTTATATATGAATTCAAATGATTTTCTCTAATATAGGCATCCTTGTCATTCCAGTGCCTCAAACTCTTTAGATGTTCTTCTATAGTTGAAGTTTCTTGCTCTATTGATATTGAAGACAAGAACGGAATCGTCTCAAGATAGTTTATAAAATCAGGAATAACATCTTCTATTGTAAGTGGGCCTTTTTTAGTTTGTGGTATTGGCTTAACCTCTGTCACCTCCTTAACTTTCGTCGGTTCGGGCTTATTTACAACTTGTTGAACGGGCTGTTGTTCTTTTGGTTCCTCTGGCTTCTCAACCTTTTCTACCTGTTCTTTTGGCTTGGGTTTTCTTATTATATCAATAAACTTCCCACCACCTTGGGGTTTCGCTTCTACTATATTACATGTAATATCTATAGTTCTCTGCTCTCCCTTCTTCAAACTAATAGAGACAGGCCCACCAGTACCATATTCATTTGTAAAACGAACAATGACACCATCGTTAGAATTATTCTTGATGTAACTAACAACAACTCTTCCCCGATGTGGACTGTTACTTGATTTGATTTCAAATTCACTTTTCGACAATCCTTGTGCATTCAAACAAAGGCACAGAAATGCGAGTAAATTTGTAAGTAAAAACTTATTTAATGATGCCATAATCGTAATTATATTGTTATTCCTTTGTTCCCTTTTCCTTTCTTGCCTATTTTACTAATCCCGTCGTTAATTGCGCTACGGGTTTTACGTCTTGCTTCACCTTGAACACGGTTGATTTGGCTATGAGCCATATTCCTTGCTCGACGTTTTGCCTCGTCTTCTGCTCTTTTAACAACGGTCTGTTGCATATCCATAATACTTTTCTGATTCTTGACATTACGGAAATGCTGGAATGTCTGGTTTCCAACAAATGCGAGAATAGCAAGGATAACACCACCAATAATCAACCATAGATTTTGCTTTCTATCCTTTTCTGCTTTTTGTTGTGCTGCCGCAGCAATGGAATCTTGTCTTAGCAGTGCTTCTTCTTGAGCCTTTTTAGCCTGAAGTTCTGCTTCTTTAGCAGCAGCGTCAGCCGCAGCACTGGCACTGGCTTTCAGTTCCTTTTCTTTTAAATTACAAGCCGCAAGAACCTCGCCAATCCTTGATGAAAGATTGCTGTCTAAAGGGCGGTAGCTAATCTCGCGCAAACTGGAAATCGCTTGTCTTAATTCGTCGGTAAAAGGATATTCATCCTGTTCTTCCAACAATCCTGTAATTCTACTAATTAAAGAATTTGCAATCTCGACAGATGCATCAGACCCATCAACTTCTTCTTGTGATGTTATTGTTTGGGTTGTTAACTGTGTTGTCGGATTACTGGGGTTAACAGCCTGCTTGTGTTTAGACATTCTAATCACCAAATCTCCACAACTGCTAAAAACCTTATACCGATGCTTCCCCTCGTAATGGGCTATATATATAGGAATCTTCAGTTCCTCTGTTTCTGCCGATTTCAATTCCAATGAAAGTTTCTGGTTGTCGTTAAGTATAAAATATCCATCTCTTGATATTTTATAGTTGACACCAGAAGGAACCATAAAAGGTTCGGGAGATATTCCTAAGAATTCCGTTTCATCTCCATAATTGCCCATCCTATCAAAAAACAGGACAACCACCTCGTCAAGCTTTTTATACTTGTCTTTAAATGTCCGTCCCAATCTTTTTTTTGCATCGATGAATTTGATAACAACTTGTCCGTTATTCTGGGCAATGTCGTATGTAACAATTACTCTGTCTCTTTTTGACGATTCCAAAGTGTCAGTTACTTCCTTTGCCCATAATCCAGAACATAGAAGAAGAAATGATGCGAAAAGGAACTTTCTTTTTCCCATTATCAGAAATTATTAATTCTGTTATAGCGCTCTATTATCTTTGACTTATAATCGCTGTTTTTCCAAACAGGAGAATGTTTCCCACAATTATATAATAGATTTACTTCAGATATAACGACATCTTTAGTCGCTTTCCTGTTGTTGCTACTATAAATCTTCTTATAATAGTCATCTAATTTGTGGTATATCTGCTGGGGAGTCAATTTGCAATATTTGCAACCTGCAACTGGCTTGGGACGGGAATCTGGATGCTTTTTCCCACAATCACCCTCATAGTTGGTAAAATCTATATCGTCAAGTTTTTGTTTGATTCCATTATACCTTTGATAGCCCCTGTCACTTGTGTACCAATTATGACGGCTTATAACCTCGTCAATTTCAGACTTGATTTTACTTATTCTTTCCTTGTAGGGAGCCTCTTGTCTTTCCAATGATGGTTTATGTTTGGAATTAGTACAGAATGTTTGCTTGGAAATATCTTCAATCAAATCATTACAGTCTTTTTCAAGGCGTATAAAATCCTCATCTGGCTTAACTTCCACCTCGATCTCAAGTTCGAGAATCTGCTTTTCCATAAGCAACATTTTATTGGTTCTCGTAGTTGTACCGAGGAATTTCTTGTCCTTGTATTTTGCGATATATATAGGAAGACGGCACAATTGAGTTTCTGCACTCCTAACAGAGATTTCAGGTAACATAATCTTTTCTGAAGGTTCAATGAAAAGTACATTTCTTGCTTCTCTATAGGTATCTATATTACGCTGTCCTTTAGTTCCAGGAAAGTTCTTGTCAAAGGTTATAGAGGGTGAAAGCTTTTTTAACTCCTTTTCAGGATAGGCATGACCAAAGAGGATAATGACGTTTGACTCGTCAAGATTCTCTATTTCAACAGTTACTTTAGCATTCCCGTCATCATCTATGTCGGCCCTTGTCACAAACACATTGCAATAACCAAGGCGCACTTGCTCTTTTGTGTGACCATCCTCTAATTTTACCTTCTTCTGTTCATCTGCGAAAGTCGAGATAGCAGCCAAGAAGAAAAATGTCACAAATATCAATAGCTTTTTCATATTGTCAGTGATTTCTTTATTGGTTTATCATTATTAGCTTCTGTTCCAGCCCCATCTTCTTTAGCTTGAACAGGAGGCAAGTTCTTATCTGGGCCATCCTGCCCGAAACGGGTCCATCCATTGGGTTCCCCTTCTTCACGCACCCATTCGGCAACATTCTGATCTTCAGGATAGGGATAAGTGTTCTGGGCGTGATAGAGCTGATATTTCAGATAACGCTCTACACGAAGAACGAGATCCTTTAGTGCTGCCAGCACTCCCATTTCCTTAATTGTCAGACAGACATGGCCTTTGAAACTACCTGAATATCTAATATTAGGATGCCAAATGTTCGTTCTGAACGTAAAAATAGGATTACCATCTGCCGAAGGATAATTGTTGGGTAAGACAATGCTCATCTTATGGAGATAGCCAAAAATCGGTTCCCTTGGAACACCTGTATCTTTTACTCCCACGATAGACTTGCATCGGTACCATATTTCATACTCCGTTGGAAGCCCCATAATGTTCTTCTTACGGATAATGTATGATAGGGACGGCTTACGAGGATTTGGACTCGTGGCTTTGCGCTTACTACACAGGTTGTCCAACTCCCTCCACTCTTGCAACAACCGAGCATCGCGTCCAGACAGTTCTTTCTGGTTGAAATTATTGATTAAGTCATTCATATTCAGCCGATGTCTTTATCAATTTAACCAGCAATAGGAACAGAGATAAGGTGAAGATTGTCGCCCGGCTGTATGTTGTAGTCCATCAGACACTGTTCGCGACCGTCTTCATCCTCGAAGTCGAGGATTTCAGGCTCCTCACCGTCATCCAGCATCTGACCAAGAAAATACTGGATAGGATTACCTCCGTTATCCATCTTGGGCAGTTCAAAGACTTGCACAATGCTGCTAATCTGATCGCGAATAGTCTTGTTCGGGTCAGTCACTTTCACTTCGACTTCCTCATAGGAAGTACCGTCGATTGTCAAATTGATGATAAACTCTTCATCGTAGAATTCTTCGTTTGCCATAATCTTATGTTTTTTGTTTTGTTATTGTTATCTTTTTACCATATCCATGCACCATTGGGCTGGTTGTAATTATTACTCCGATAATATTCAAATTTGTTTTTGAAAACAAGGAGTTGATAGGCCGACTCGCTTATCACTTGCGGCTCTTTCAGTCCATAGCGATAAAGGGCCAACTCATACTTATTCTTCTCTGAGTCAATCCTAATCATAAAGTCCGTCTTGGTATCTGGATGTGCACCATAGAAACGATCGAACACAGCACGTATCTCTTCGTCCTCAAACCAAATAAACACCATATAATCTAATTTACCCACGAAAAAACAAATGGCAATTTTCTGTGGAATATAAGATTGATGATAATGGAAAAGGAAATCATCATGCTTTTTATTCACAGTTCCGTCCTCCTGAAAATCCTCAATATATTCTATAAGAGGTTGTGTCATTTCGTTAGCGGAGTTGCTGGTATTGAACAGAACCGAATACCTATAAACAAAATTTACGAATGTCTTATTCTCCATTGAAGTAGTCATCTATCGTTTTATTTATCTCATCTGCTTTTTCTGGTGCTTCTCTAAATACCTTATTGATATAATCAACACCATCAATAATGTTATCATACCTCGTTCTTGGAAGAGAGTCTATCTTCCCCGTGGTTTTGAAGGTATTTTGCCCAAATTTCAAATAAAAATTTGGCCTTCGTAAAGCTTCTGCACTAATATCTAAAGATTCTCCAATTGTCATACCAGTCTCTCTTAATCTGTCATCTGAAATCCTACGAGCTTCTTTATATTTTTGTTTTGCAAAAACTTTGGCTTGCGCTTGCCTTGGGCTTAATTGATGTAGGCGGGCAAATTCAGCCCCACTTTTTTTTGAACGATTCGCAGCTTCAATAGCCTTGGACGTGCTATTCAAGGCTTTATCTGCATTTACCAAAACCTTTTCTGCTTTTCTCACTTTATTGACAGCTCTGCCAGCTCTATAAACCTTTACCGCACCTTTGGCAAGGCTGCTGCCAGGAATAGCACCAATGAATGATTTTATGGCATCCTCTTTGAATTGATTCATTTTGTCGAAATCGCCTTGCATTCCTGCATTAAATTCACGACCTAAATAAATGAAACCATTAACTAAACTTGAAACTTCACCAATTACAGGCATAATAGAAGCCACATCAAGGACAAGTTGTGTCGTATTTAGAATATCAATGTCGGTTTTCTCAACATGTCCATATAAGGTTCGTGTGTCTTGTCTGGCAGAACTGTAATCGGAAATGGACATTGATAGGGTGCTATTACTGATCTTTGTCGGTTTTATTGGCTCCACATTAATTTCAACACCTCCAATTAGTGGTTGATAGACTTGATAATACTGATATTCACCAACGTAATTTACATAGAAAAGGTACCCCGTTTTAAGATAATAATCTGAAAGTGGGGTAACTTGCATCACGTTGGATAACAATTCCTCATTTACGAATCCCACTCCCAAACTATTATCAGAATCTACAAGATAAGAAAAAGACCTTACTATCTCATCTACTTGTTCAAATCCATAAATATAAAGATATATATTGGCTTTGGGCATTCTATCTTTTAAACCCAATACAAAATTTTCCACTTCATTGAGTGCATTCATAATAATGCCGAACTCCCCTTCTGGGTCATTACACTGACCAGAGTCATCTATAAGCAAATCATTGCAATCATATATCAAAGTTGTTTGAATTATGCAATTTTCGTCAAATGATTGGTCATTGGTTCCATAAATATGATGCAAGTCGATGCTTTCAGCAACGGCATACTCATTATCCATTTTGGAACCTCCTCGCCCTCCATTTCTTAATATGGAGAAGAACACCCTTATATATACATCTTGTCTGTCCAATAAAGACTCTTGCCTTTGTTGAACAACCAAGGGTTTTGCTTCAATCTCCGACTTTCCCATATCGCATTAATCTATTTGGGAATTCTTGTTTGGTTATAATAATCTACGCAAGCTTTCCCAAAAATAATTTCATATCTTCGAGAATCAACTTCCTTAAAATTATGATAATACTTTTCATAGTCATCACTTGAAGCTGTATGTGTATCAGCTGCATGCACAAGTTTCCTTTCATATGGAGTCTGAAACCCAATCTCTTTCTTTCTTGCATTCTTAATAACAACATCTTGAGCGACATGAGCACTTTCATGAGCATATACTGCTATTTTCTGACACATAGACATATTTCCCTCTTCGTATTTGTTCAAAATTGCATCTTTACTTTTTCCAGGATGCCAGCCCAAAAGACCATCTATGTCTCTATTGGCTTTCTTGAACTCCACTTCGCTTTCTGCTAATCCAAGTGTATGACCAACTAATTGATACAATTGATTATATGTAATAGAATGAAGTGAAGGTTTCACCCGATTAAAAGCTTTCTTTGCTTCATTTAATCGTTTTTTACCTTCATCTGTTTCCAGATATTTAGCATTTTCCCTTTCTAAGAGGTGAAATCTTTTATTATCCCAAATTACACTTCCTGTTTTAGATTCAGCAAGGAATGGCAAAACACCACTTTTCTTTTTAAGATCCTCAGTTTTTTTTGCTTTATTTACTACTTGATCTAAGCTTTTTCTTTCACCTTTAGGTCTTAAATCTACTAATGCATCAATGTCATCAGCAGCATTTTCTTTAAAATTAGAGATTTCAAATAAATCTTTTTCTCTTTTTTGTACCCATTGCGTTCCTTCGCCATGCTGTCCATCATCAGTAATACTTATTGTTCCTCCCCACATACACTGACATGTGCTCGACTTTAGCAATGCTGGCTCACCCTTTACAATATAGTCATTCTTGCCTCTCATCCATGGGAAGGGAGTGTTGTGCATACAAGGCATAGGGGTAAGGGACCCGTGATTAGCTGCAGTCGCTGATGCAGTTGCAGGAAAACCTAATGAACGGCATCGACCAAAAGGCGCAAGATTGACCATTGATAGGTGATCACTTATGTTAGCCATTGGCTGACCCGTCAGAAATACAGTACGCGATGGAAGTACGGTCAATTTGGCTTGACTTGTTCCCATTGAACACTTCATTGTTGCTCCAGAGCAAACGTAAGAATCTGGCATTTGTATTGAAGATTGTTTTAAGCAGGTTGAGCAATTTTTGCTAATTCCATAGCTAATCTTTTTTTATTTCTCATATCATCACCAAATCCAAGTGGTATATAAACCTGTTGCTGACCACCGACAGCCCATAATGGCATTCCTTCGGGCCGTCCTATGGAATTCCTTCTGAGTTTTCCTGAGGCATATCTTTGCATATTGTCCCAATTGTCATATGTTCCTCTTGCTGCACTCAACAAGCATTCAGCATCAAATGGAAAACAAAATTTATAGCACTCTCGTTTTGCTGTTCCCAAAAATTTGCCAGAAACATCCATTAAATCGTAATAAGGACTTATGCCTAACTGTTCCTGAGGAACTTTTCTAAAACAGAAATACTCACCTACTGTCGTAATGTTAGTTTTTTCGTCATAAAGAGATGCTTTTCCATTAACAATTACGGCCTTACACCATTGATATAATACTGTTCCTTTTGAAATTTTCCCAATATAAATATCATGTTTAAAATTAATAGCATCAACTTGCTTAGGATCTTTTCCCCAATATGCATAGAATGATGATGCAACTTCTTCCCTAGCTCTACAAATAGAATCCCTAAGCTTTCTTTTCAAATCATCGTAAACAACCCATTTCAAAGCTTGATCTGAAGAAATTTCATGCAGAAGAAATTCCAGTTTCCGCGCTTGATTATGTGTCATGCGACATCCTTCTGAGATTTTATAAACCGTATCTTTTATACGATCAGATAAAAACTTAGCATTACCGCCTGTTTTAAATGCATGAATATCACTGGATAATTGTTGAATTAAGTAATCCATAAATAACGAAACAGTTTATAAAAATTTTATTGAACTTTGACTACTCCTGCCTTAATATCAATCTTACTACCAGCATTAAGAGCAGCTGAGTCGCTGGCCTTCATGTGATGCGTTGTCGAATATTCAAGCAACTGGTCTTTTGCCTCTTCGCGAATGTTTTCAGCAGTAACTTGTAGTTTGTGTTCAATCTGTTCGTCTTTGTTGTCACCAATCTTAACAAACTGGTTTTCGCTAACAGAAAGGGAATCGTTGCGGTCAATATTAGTACTACGGTCATTACCTGCATGTTCACGAATATCGTTATCTGCCGTCCGCTGCATATCGTGAGAGGCTGCAATGAAGATGTCATTATCGGCACTGGCGTTAATATCATGACCAGCATGCATGATTATGTCGTTCTTAGCATATAGTTCTATGTTGCCAGTAGATTCCAATTTTATCAGCTTTTGATCTGTTGAAAAGGTAAGGATATAATTCTCTTTTTCATTATCATAGATACGGATATAGCCATCATTCCCCTCGTCGTGTATCTCAATGGTATGACCATTACGTGTACGAATGGCCTTTACCTGATTGTGGCTATTGTTACTGGCCACCCAAGCACCATCCACATCATCTACACCATTATATAATGTACCCTTCACGTAAGGACGCTCTGCATTGCCTCCTTCAAAGTCAATCATAACTTCTTCGCCAATCTCAGGGATGAAACTAAAGCCCTTGCCACCACCCGCATACGGCTGTGCCATGCGAAGCCACGGTGTCATCATATCATCTTCCAACTGTGCTTGCCAATCGAACTGCACTCGAATGCGTCCGAGATTGTTGGGATCTTCGTTGTCTTTAACTTTTGCCCTGCAAGAAGTAGCAACCGGATAGATGTCACTATTAGAATAAGGTGGATAGTCACATTCTGATGGGATGCCGGTAAAATGATTACTGTAGGTCTCGTCGGAAGAAAAATAGTGGATAAGCTCTGTGATGAGAATTTCGTCTTGATCAACATCGCTCTTAGTGTTGGAAGCACTATTTGTAATATAGTTATCAATGATAACAAGCGTAGCACCAAGTTTCAGTTTTGAGCAGTATGTGTTTCCAGAATAGGTGAGCATACTTGCTTTCTCACCACGAGCTTGGGTTTTGGTTGATACATTTAGTACCGTCTCGCGACCGTCGTTGTTGGCAAAACCTCCAGAATGGAGATTCTGTAGTGTCTGTTTGGTATATCGCTCCTGGGAAGCCAGAAAGACTTGCTCACTAAGCGAGTTATATTCTTTCTGCATTTCTCCAATACCGTCCTTTTGGTTGGCATCGTATGCATTATATGAGGATGCAACGTGGTTGAATGCAGTATGCTGCATCTTCAAATCCACGTTGTATGAAGGAATGTCTTTACTTGGGTAGGAGAGACGGACGGAATCTTGCTTTTTGAGGTTGCCAAAGACAAGTTGTGTGCCGTCATTATAAATCCATTCTCCATATCTACGAGCCAGACGGAGAAGGAACTGAAAGTTAGTTTCGTTGTATTGAACACAATACGGGATTGTGTCTGTGAATCGGGAATCTATCTCTGTGTCAAGTTGCCCAGCATAATCATCAACAACATCGTTCACGATGTCATTAAGAGTCTTTTCCTCGAATGACTTACAACTTGGGTTGTCATCCAGTAGAGCGTCCCAGCTTCTGGCTTCAACATTAACGCTATACTCGCTGCCGCTTCTGCTGCCAGATGCAGCAACAATGAAGCCTTTGAACTCTATATCAGCCGTGCTATCGTTCTCGGCATTCAAGGAAACATTTTCGATATTGTCCGTTTGAAGGGTTACGGTTATATCTTTACCGATTATCTGCCCACAAACAGAAAACATTGCTTCATTGATCTCCTCATCAGGACCTTTGTGCATGGAGAATGACAGCGAATTATGAGCCAGCAAACTTTGGTACAATGTAAAGTTGTCGAGGCGATATTTTGCACCATCCAGGTCAATGTCAAACCCTGACGATGTTGTTCCGCCAATAGCTATTGATATGTTTTTAACTGATATAGACATA
>AUXO014364250.1_pt1 | contig 29240 bp, 26 predicted proteins | sample 768731 | NCBI WGS metagenome assembly AUXO01 (sample SAMN02715735, study PRJNA202380) | gut metagenome | biome: sheep rumen | host: Ovis aries | place: New Zealand: Palmerston North
GCTACTGTTGCCTACTGTGCCATTACAAATTCGGATAATTTTTCGATTTCATTCTGAATATGCTCTTCATCTATATGAGTGTAGACTTCAAGCGTCATTGTAAGATTGCTGTGTCCTAAAAGATACTGTGCGGTCTTTATATCTATCTTGCTGCAATAAAGGTTGGTCGCATAAGTGTGTCTGCATATATGTGCAGTAAAATCAACAGGCTCACCTACAGCAGCACTAATTTTTTTGATTATACCTTTCCAGAATTTCTTATAGCTTGATTTGGTCATATATTCACCGTTAGACATAGGAAACAGTATATCCCCGTTCATTTCGGAAATATACTGTGTAAGTTCTGTATATAAAGGCTCGATTAAGGGTATTACCCTTCTTCCCGCTTTCGTCTTAGGGTCTTTTATTTTAGCAGAATTATCTTCAAAATAAAGGTTTTTACTGACAGATAATTTGCGCCCTATAATATCTATATCAGATGTGTTTAAAGCAAGGGTTTCGCCACGTCTCAGACCGCAATATCTCATTACATCAATGAATAATTTTTCCTTATATGTAAGAGAAGCTGTCTCGATGCCTTGCAGTTCAGTCTGTGTAAGTGTGCGCTTTTCGTTTTTCTTTCTGGGAATAGAAGATATACCCTGAGTCACATCTCTTACTATATACCCTTCATATACAGCCTGTCTGAATAATTGTTCCAATGTTTGTTTGACTATTTGAGCTGTTCGTTCCTGACCACTTTTTAAAATGTTGTTAAGCAACATTTGAATTTGGACAGGTTTGATTTTAGATAATGGCAGTGTACCTATAACAGGTACTATGTGAACAGATATAGCATTGGAGTACATTACTCTTGTGTTATATGCAACATTGAGCTTATAGGTGTTCAGCCATATCTCTGCCCATTCAGCCATTGTGATGTTGTCTGATGCACAAAGCATTATTCCGCTTTCAAGTTTTTGTTTGGCTTCTGTTGCCTGTTTTTCTATCTCCTTGATTGTTTTGCCGTAAAAGGATTTGATTATCTTTTTTCCTTCATCGGTATAACCTATGACCATTTGTTTGCAATATCTTCCGTCTGCTCTTTTTTTCATTGTATCGCCTCTTTCTGTTCATATAAAAAGGCGTATGTAATATAATAAATATACTACATTACGCCTTATATTGTCAATAATATTATGCGAAAGTATACTCTTTAATATGTTCCTCTTCACGCCACTTATAATATTTGGGTATGTCAACATACCAACATTTGCCTATTTTGTATGCAGGGAAATTTTTTGAATGAACCCATAACAGCACTGTGTTTTTTGGTATATCAAATTCTTTACAAAAAGTATTTAGTCGCATTTGTTTCTTTTCCATATTAAACCTCACTTTATAAATAAGAAACGGCAAGCCCTGTTTCCAAGACTTGCTGTTTCCCTGTATGTAAGAATGAAGGTCAATCTCTTTCGACATTTGCCTTCTTCTTGTTCTGTTCCTGTTCTTTTTCATCCAAGCCCTTAAACTTTGCGACCATATCGCCTATTTCAGGGCAGGCAATGTATTTCTGAATGTCATCAGCGGTATTGATGAAGGCTTTTGCAGGTCTTTCGCCATCTGCTCTTGCTTCGCCGTTCTCATTTATATCAAAATTTGTTGCCTGAGCAAAACGCTTTCCGTCCTGCGTGAAACCAACTTCAACAAGAACGTTATCCTGATGATTACGGAACTGAACAGTCTCATTTTGCCCGTTTTGAATGTGTTTTGCCCACGCATCCTGAACAGGTTCCCCGTCTTCCTTGATTACAGACATCCCATTGTCTTTAAAATACATATTTGCTTCATAAGCAAGGTTTCTCAGTTCGGACTGTATCCTTTGAGGTTCCTTTTTCTCGGCAATAAAACCATTGTCCTGAATAAAGGCAGCTATTTTCTTGATGTCCTGATTTATATATGCCTTAGCTATCTCATTTTGCTTATAGAATTTGAATTGAGGGGAGCTATCTTTGGGTCTGTCCCACTTCGATGCCGCCATTGATGTGAATTTGGCTCCTTCAGATACATCTTCTTTTGCAAACAGGGTAAGTTTTGTTCCATTATGCTTAATTTCGGCAGTTGCCTTATAAATAGGCGAACCATCCTTATGGACCATCGCTTCATTTTCTCCTGTTTCTTTGTTGAACCGCACCGCAGGTTCTACTCTGACTGCCATAGAATCGGTGTATGTCTTACTCTTGTCTCTTGTCTGAGAAGTAGTGGTAAGACCCGCATCAGCTACCTTGTCCATAATGTCTTTGGCTGCTTCAAGAACAGCCTTAGAGATTTCGCTGATTTTAGGGTCACTCTTAGCTGCCTCTCTCGTCTCCTTGTCAATGTATGCAAGGTTTTCCTGTACAGGGGTGTTTTGCTCTGCCATAGTTTTACTTCCTTTCTTGTCAGTGGAATAGATTTGTGTTATCTTAGCAGTTTCCTGCATTAGATATTCGGTTTTATCTTTGTATCTTTAGTGTAATAAAAACAGAAAATATTTCATTTGTTATAACCGTATTACACAAGTATATTTATGAAAGCTCAGGATTCTGATTTGCTTGCGGGTCACTTTTAGCTTGTTCCTGTTCAATTTGTCCAACTCGCTCTTTCAGGAACTGCCTGTCAAATTTGGCGGATAATTCAATATGCTGTCCTTTATAGTCACTTATGCCGATTTCTGCCAACAGGCTTATTTCGTCTCCTTTCTTTCCTGTCTGAGGATATTTTTCAGGAGAATACGACCAATCCGCAATATCTATTTGTGCTTTTGTATCATTGTCTTTTATGCGAATCGTTTTCCAGTGTTCGTTATTGCTTTTGAACAGGCGGTTTCTGTATGATTCAATACCATCAATTTGAACAGAAGGAAGTTGAAACCCTATTCCTGTAGGTTCAAGTGCCTGCAATCTTTCAAGCGTTTCAGGCTTTTTAAAGTCATCTATTGAAACGGCTAATATGGTTTTGTCTTTGCTGTCTTTTGTTTTTATGTTTTCTTTGGCTGTTTGTATAAGTTCACAGAATTTAACAATATCATTTAATGAAGAAATTCCTATTGCATCCTCGTGACCGCCATAGGATATATAAAAGCCGCTGTCCGAGTTTATTTCTTCCTGCAATGCTGTATCCATGAACGTTTTGAGAGCTGTTTCATTGTTCGGAACGTTACGTCCGCTGCCTGTGTAATAACCTTTTTCGTGACTATATGTAATACATATGATTGCTTTATCGGCAGCTTCGGCAAGTTTGCCCGCTATAAGTCCCGCAAATGCGGCGGGAACGTCATCGGGGAGCTGATAAACCCCTATATTATCTTCCGCACTTTTTCCAAAACGATGCTCATAAACGAATTGTTCATAAGCAGGCTCATTTGTAAGCTGAGTTATAAGAGCTTTTCTTTGATGATTATAGTCCATAAGTCTGTTAAGTTCAAAATATGTATCAGCTTTGTTTTCATCGGCTGTAAGTGCGTTATACATAATCTGCGCACCATTGTCATCTATTATCTCACTCATTCTGGATGCTGAGTTTAAAAACGCTCCTGTGTTAAAAGCAAGCTGATGTGCTGTTATACCATCACTTGTTCCACACATTTCAAGCATATGTCCGACCACAAAATCAAGGTTTGTTTCATCTGCGTTATCTATTATTTGCAGTCCTTTTTTTAGTATATCACGGTTATATCCGTGTTCATCCAATACGTTTACCATATCGGTAGCAGTTCCTATACAAGCTATTACCGCAACGGTATTATCCTGCTTTTCAGAAGTATAAAACGGCTTTTGATAGATTTCGCATAACGCTTTGGCTTCCTGATACGCTCTGTATGCAAGACCTGCCGCACAATATTGAGCGTTTTCAGCATCGTTCAAATTGAATGCATGAGGATTGCACAGGCAAGAATTATTGGCGGAAGGCTCAAGACTCATAAAAGACTTTCTTGTGTTTTCATCTTCGATTAAATGGTGGTCAAGTATTATAACATCTTGTCCTAAACGTTCCCGTGCTAAATCAAGCTGATTACTCCCCATATCAAGAACAATATATCGAGTATCGGTATTGCCCTGTATCGTAGGAGAAAGCCCATAAGACCCTCTCCTGTCGTTACAGTTGACGTTTACTTCACACTTGGGATTTATTGAACGTACAAGTTTTTCCATAATGTAAGCGGAAGTGATACCATCTGCATCATAATCGGTAAAAATTGTGACCTTGTTTGATGTTTCTGCAGCTCGTATGATTTCTGTACTTGCAGCACGAATCATTTGAAAGGTAGCATCGGATTCCTTTGTGACCGACTCCTTATCACTGACATATTGCTCAATATCGTTTAATGATATAATGTTCATACTTACTCCTTATAAGTCATGCTGTTCTGAATGCGGTTTTGCGTTTTGGCTTTTTGAGTTGGATTCTTTCTCGTAGTTATCAATACTTTGCATAATTTCATTTTTGCGTGCATCGTATTCGGCTGCCTTTGCAATATTGATTTTGAATTCCGCTCCTTGTTTGATAGGACCTTCTGAAATAACATTTGCATTCTGAAGCATCTGCATTATCTGGTAAGAGTGTCCCTCTCCCGATGTTAATATGTCAGACATTGTGACAGTATCATTGCGTTCGTTTTCAGGCAATTGGCTCTGTTCAATAGCTCTTGACATAATAGCATTAACAGCACGCTCGTAATCTCTTTTAAATCTTTGTCTGTCCTGACCTGTAAGACCTGTAAATGAAGACGCTGTAAAATCAAAATGTTCCTGCCATGTTTCTGCGATTTGTAAAGGCTTGCTGTTGACATCAGCATATTGTTTGGTTATCTTGTCTGTTATTTGAGAACTGAGGTCATCGTTAAAGCTTACACTGTAGGCATCTGCCAAATATCCGAGAGAATTTGCGCTTATATCGCTTTCAAATATTGCCTCTTGGAAAGATTTGCTCTCGATTGCCATTTCTCTTTGATAACTGTCTACAGCATAATCCACAAGGATTTTGCGCATATCTTCATCGCTAACAAGTTTATTTTTCTTTTGGTCGAACAATCTTATATCTGACAGCATAGCTTTGCAATTCTGAGCTACTTGTCTGCATACAGTTTCGTTATTGGCGTTTGAATCCATAGTGTTCCTAAGAACGCTTTTATAATTAGCCGTTGGTTGCTGTAAGTCTGTATATTGTGCTATTTTATTGGAATAGTAAGTTTCAATAACAGCTCGACCTATCATTACTTCCTGCTCTTTAACAGGCATTCTGGAAAGCTCTTTTGTTGTTTCTATTTCTCTGAGTTTTTCAACTGCTTTCATTATTGCGTTTGCAGAACTTATTTCAGAAAGAGTGATGTTTTCCAGTCCTCTGTCTATCTTGCTTCTTTCAAATTCAACAGATGCTTTCCTGTATTCAATCGCTGAATCGAGCGTTTCCATATCCCATTTTGTATTTTGAACAACATCAACGATTTTTTGAAGAGTCTCAGGAGTTTTATACGGGTCAGCAACGCTCTCTATGCAATGGTCTAAAAACTCATTGGTATCTCTGAAATCTGCATTTTGAGATAATTTGAACATATCAGATATACCGATGCCGCATTCTGTTGAAATACCTCTGTGACTGACAAGAATAGGCGGAAGGTCAGCGTTGCGGTAATCTGTTCTGCAATGTGTGGTGAACGGATTGCCTGATGGGTCAAATGAAATATCAAATGCCATTTTGCCTTTGAATACGGAAATTGTACCGTTTTCTGCATCCATTCTGACAGACATATTTTTGTTTTCTTTTTTGATTTGGTCTTCTATATGCTCATACAAAGCCGCCATTTTTTCTTTGGCTTGTCCCTCAACTTTAACAAACGGACGAGCGACCTTAGACAGCAATGACTTTTCCTGCATTTCTTTTGTGATACCGAGTGTTTCAAGATATTCTTGAACCACAGGAAGTCTGACCATGTATAATGCTGCTTCATTCTGTGATGTAAGATTGTATTTTACATGAATTCCTTCCTCATTCTGTGTCCATTGCCCAAAATTAGATGAAGTCAAACTGCCGTTTTTATTGTGGCTGTCAAGTCTTATAGAGATACTTTGTTCTCCGTTTTCCTTTTCAGAAAGTGTTATTCTAAGCGTCTCGTTATTTTCGGAAAACATATTTTTTACGCTATACTCAATTTTGCCGTTGTTTTCTTGTGACAAAACACTGAATTTTTCATCTGGTGATAATTGCGGGTCATTGAAACAACGAATAAGATGTTTAGCGGCTGTCATGTTTGTATTATCCGCCATATTTTCGATTCGGTCTTGTATATCTTTACTCGGAACGTATACTTCTCCGTTTTTCTCTGCTGTTTTGGACAGCAGTGTTTCGGCAGCATTTTTATGCGGCTCTTTAACAAGAGTATAACCCATATTCGCCTTGTCAGACTTCAAAACCCCGTTCTCTATAAAATCTTCATAGTGTTTATCGCAGTCGGATATATGAATTATGTGCTTTTTGGTCTCTTCATCAAAAGCGATTTTTGCATTGATAAGTTGTCCTCTGTACGCAATAATATATTCGTTATCGCTGCCGTAAGATATAAGCTGTGATTTGACGGCAAAATCCTGTAAAAACTGGTCAGGGACATTATCGCTTCTGAAACTTTTTGCCTGCAGCCCCGCCGCATTTAATTCAGCCTGTGCCACTGCAAGTTCCCGCAAAGCCATTTCATATTCATTGGTCGTCTGTTTGAACCGCTTTTCGGTATCATGCTTCAAAGACTTTTTCTGTTCCAGTTCTTCAAGAAGCTTGTCAATGTTTTCCTTGTTGGTATCTGCATTCGTTTCAAGGTCAATGATATTGTTTTCTAACTTGACAATCTCTTTTTTCAGTTCATCTAATGTCTTTTCACATTTTGATACTTCACTCTCTTTAATATTGACCTTTCTTTGGGCTTGAGCTACATTTCTATTGGCAGTCATTTCTGCATACCAAATTATCTGCCTTGCTTTGGACATCGACTCAAGAGTGCAGTCTACTTTTTGAGAGACTACGTTTGACTTGCTTTTTACGTTCATCAGAGCATTAGCCAAATTTTCATAGTTTCTAAAAGTCTTGCCTTCTTTTTCATCATTAAAAAACGCATTATATGCCTTGATAAGCTGTTGGGTCTTTTCATCAAGTGCAGATACAGGTGCATCCTGCTTTAATACACTTGCCAACGAAACTCCGTCAGGGAGAAGAAGTTCTATAGTTTGCTCAACATCCTGCTTGGCGTTTTTGCCGAGTGTGCGCATTTTATCATAAAACCGCTGATAAAAATTCTTGTTTCCGTATTTTCTGCATTCCTCTTTAAGTTTGTCATTTTCAGTCATTACTTTTGTTATAGTGCCTTTGATTGCGCCAAGGTCCATATTGCCTTTGATGTTATTGAGGTTGTTTGTCATGGTTTCCAGAGCAAAGCACTTGACAGCAGTATTTTCATCAATGTTTTCGGCGAGTTTTTGAAATGTGGTATTCAAATCGCCCAACGCTTTGTTTTTGTTAAGCCCCAGTGCAGATGTAAGCGAACCGAGATTTTCGTGAAAGTGCTTTTTAACAAGCTCTTTGAGTTCTTCCAACAATTTCAGAAGTTCCTCTAAAAGAGTTTTGACATCAGCATCTTCAGCACCCTTGCTGTTTATTCCGCTTTTGACTTTGCCTATATCCTTGTTTGAAGCGTTATCCTTGCCTTTTATACCTTTGAGTGTTGCTCCAAACTCAGGGTCTTTGGCTGCTATCTGTTCAATGATAGCATCACGTCTTGCCTTCAGGTCTTGTATTCTTTCAAATGTAGTCTGATTTACTGTATTATTTTGCACAGTATCATTCGGGGTCTGATTGTTGCTGTTGTTTTGATTTTCTGCCATTTCTTTTCTCCTTTTTGATTTTTTTATGCCAGTTTAATTCATCACGCTTGCTGCTGCGCCTTTTTTTCGGCATGTCCTGATTGACTCGTATATACGGCTGTACCTTTTCAGTAAACCATTTTTGTTCCGTATAGGTCTTATCGGAAATTAAATATTGATGAAGCTCCTCAATTCCATTCAATATATTTCCTTTTATGATGAATTTAGGCGTATCTCCTGTCGCTTGAATATATATATCAAGAATGCTGTCATCAGGTAAATGTGCCGTCACTTTATTTCTTTTGTATCTGATGTTATAAGCTCCTTTGACAGTCTTTTTTATGCAATTCTTTATTTGCTCATATTCAGCAAATATGTTGTTGTTTTGATTGTTTATCGACAGCAAACAAACAGTAGAACGATTGCTGTCACGGTCTTTCAGGTCATAGTTGTTTATATGTCTGTAAATTTCAACACTTTTATCAACCAAGCTGTCAAACAAAGAACCTTCTTGACGTATATCACGATATACAGCATATTCCAACAAAGTGTTCGGGTTTGATAAATTCACTTTATCATTTATGATTATATAACTATTTGTATTATGAGAGTTTAGTTCATCAGCAGGACTTGCAGTTTCAGCTTTCATAGTATTAAGAAAGCTGTTGTACGGAACAGGCGGAAAATAATTTATTCCGATTTTTTTACAGTCATATATGTTTCGCTCAAATTCAAAATATCCGATACTAAGCAAAAAATATTGTCTCAATTCTTTTCCCTCTACAGCAATAATGCTTTGTAAGAATTCTGCTTTTGTTCTGTCTGCAAGTATTTCGGGATGTATTTTGAGTTCGCCTGCCAATTTAACTGCTGTTGAACTGGAACTGAATTCGGTCTTTGAAAAAAATACAGCTCTCTCCCTTTGACCATAAGGCTGAATCATATAGAAAAACCTCATATTATTCGTTTTGATTCCGTTCTTTTCCATAATAGCTATAATTTCATTTGAAAATAAATTCAGTTCATTGATTCGTATGTTAAGAGGAATAAAACGAACTTCTTTTGCATCATCAGATAATTCTACTGCGTGTCCTGCACTATCTATTATGTATTTCATCTGTTTAACCTTTGCCAGTGTTCTTTTCTTGCCGCTTTTCTTTCGTTTTGATGAGCTTTGATTTTTTCAATTATTGTCTTGCTGTATGATATATCTTTATCACATTCTTCAAAGAAAGTATCTTTTAATTCCATATCCGCCTTTGAATCAAGATATGTATTGATTATATTTTTTTGAATTTCACTTATTTTTATTGGTTTTCCTTCCGTTATAAATCGGCTCCATGTTTCGTATATTTTGGCGGCACGCATACCATCCTTTGATTGTAAATAATTTTTACACGTATCATACCGCTTTTGAAAATCTGTCTTTTTGCCGTTTGTATATTCTATAACGGCTTCGGCTCTTCCGATAAAGAAATCCTCAGCTATCGCTTTGTTGTCTTTCCACCATTCTCTGATGTTAGGTAACGATTTGTTGATTTCTTCAATTTTTTTAAAATAATTCGGGTCTTCAAGACCTAAATCCGCTGCTTCATCATATGTCAGTTCAATCATGTTCTCATTGCCGTCTTTATCATATATATCCTCTGTGAGTTCTTCCATAGTATATGCGTCATATATAGTCGGGTCAAACGTGTTCCAATACTCTGTTATCTTCATAAAGTGACCTGAACACACGGTATCTTTATCTGGTTTAACAGTCGGATACATTTCAACTCCAAGAAAATTAAGGTCATCATAGCTCAAAGGGAATGAATCCACGAATTTTCTTTTTATTGTTGCTCTTCTCGATTCTTCGACTTCTTTGAGATTAGAATAATCATATATGTTAAGTCCAAAATCATCTATAAGTTTCTTGCAGATTTCAGGGAAACGCAGTTCGGGATGTATTTCCTGAACAAGTCCTATAACATTTATTGTTGAATTGCAGGAAAAACAATGGCATTTGTTGCGGTTAGGATAGATTTTGGCTGATGGGTCATTATCAGGATGAGAGGGGCGGGGGCATTGTATTTTTCTTTTGCCTGCCGCCTCTTGCGGTGACAACACCGTTCCTGTATATGCCTGAATAACATCGGCAATCGGTATATCTCTATTGATGGCACGAGAATCATAAAACAAATAAGTTTCTGACATTAACTGCCTGTCCTTTCCTCTATGACACCCGTGTGGTTACAGGGCTTTTCCCTTTATTCTGCGCTTGCATCAGCTCGAAGTTTTCTTCTCTTAATTCGTTCATTTGCTGCATGGTCTTTTGAGTGAAATCCATATATTGAGATGTCATAGACTGCATTTGCATCATCATGGTCTGTGTTTGAGTGTTACTGTTGACAATTTGTTCCACCAAATGCTTGATTTGTTCTCCTTGCTGTGAAATAGCTTCAGCTTGCTTGGATATAGTCTCATTTTGCTGTGAAATAACTTTCATAGCCTGCTCCAAAAGCACTGAAGTTTCACTGCTTGCAGCAGTATGTGTGGGGGGATTGGCTGATTCGGATTGATGTGCGTTTTCCAAAACAGCCCTTCTTCTTGATACAGTACCAACAGATGTCTTATCATCAGAAAAACGTGATGTTCTGTCTGTAGGAGCGTTGCCTCTGTATTGACTTGCTTCCTGTGTTTTTGATGCAGTGGTATCTTCTGCCGTTTTCATATAACGGTCGCCGTCTCTGACTTTTACACTGTTTCTGAGAGAAGATGCTTCAGGTCTTGCATCTCTTTCGGGTCTTCTGTGTATAGGCGTATTTCTGTCAACACCATGACGTAATGGCGGAACAGTGGGGGGGTCTTGCGGCGGAGCAGATTGTTCATCATCTTCTATCATAGCAGCGAATACATCATTAAGAAAACGCTTTTCGGTCTGTTCATCTGTTTGTTCAATTGTGTTTTCTTCATCTTTGACAATTTCGGCTGCGGTAACAACATTGTCGTAATCATCATTCTCATCTGCAAACAAATCTTCTTCCGATTCCTCTTTGGACTTCAATTCCTCTGCTGTTTTAACAACGGCATAATCTGAAGGTCTCGTTTCAACAGCATCGCTTTTGTCATTCGTTACTCTTGGATGACCTGTAGTGTCCTTTGCTTCATCCAAAGGTCTGTTTACGGTATTTTCAGGGTCCTGCCTGAACAATTCTTTATGTTGTTGTTCGAGCAGTTTTATCATATCGGATACAAATGCAACTTTTTTTAATGTTGAGTTTAAAGGTTCCTCACCACGAGCAGAAGCAATATCCTGTATGCCGAATTTTTTTCCTGCCATTTTGTCTTCAGAAAACATTATGTTTTCGGGATATATGTCACTGTTAGCTGTAAGATAAGCATAATCCTTGACTGCCTGAGTAAAATCAACAAATGGTGCATCACACATTTCAAAATGCGCCAAATTAGACATGCAGACCTGTGTAAAACTTTTATCCGAACCGTTAGTACCGCCTATTGCAACTATCGGATAATCCTTGGGAGAAAGTCTACTGAAATAATTTTCGATTTTCTTTATAGCGTCATCCTGTGATATAACTCCTTTGCCTTGCTTGTATTCAGCAAGGTCGATTCCTGTTTCTTTAAACGTATCATATGGTCGCTTCGGGTCTGTTATATTTTTTTCTGCAAGTAATATACTGCGGGAAGGTGCCTGTATAGTTATATTAAGTCCCAAAGGTCGTGCCGTAAAATCTATTTCACCATTCTCGTTGCGAGTATATGTAAGAGCTGTGAATTGAATGGGTTGTCCTGTTTTCTGAGGCAGGGGCTTTTGAAATTCAAATCCCGTACTTGCAGCATGGATAATCGTGATTCCTTTGTTGGAACTATCTTCAATCGTGTTTATAAGCCTCTGAAATTCGCTGTCATTGTCAAGTATTTTGGTAGGGTCGATAACACCTGTTTCAATCAATGTATCGAATTTTTCCTTAACTGAACCTTGTTGGTAACGTTCTTTTCCGCTTTGAGAAAACTCTTCGGCTCTTGCCGCTTCGCTTTCTCTCAGATAGCGCATATAGTTGCTTTCAAATATTTTTTGCTCCGTTCCGTGTTTTGTGATATAGGCATTGATAACATCAATTCTGGCAGGTCCGCCGATTATTTTTTCCTCACGCTTTGCTATATCTTTTGAAGTAACATCATAAGCCTTACTTGTTATATCAGTATGTGCCTTCAAAAAATCCTCTTTGGACATGGCTTTAAAATCAGTTACTAAATCATCTTTTTCGGCAAAAGACAATGTAGGATGAGGAAGCATACTGTTTCTCAAATCTTCAAGAGAGCTTCCTTTGCCTGTCTTCAAATACTCTTTTGTAAGTGATACTTGGTCAATGGCTGTGTGTCCCGAAGACATTGCTTTTAATTCTTCTGCGCAATTTATCTTATCCAAATACTTGATTGCATGTTCAAGATTATTTACGATTAAAAGTGTCTTGTCGCTTTTTATCGCTTCTAAGACCCTATCAAATTCAGCTTTAAAATCTTTCTGTGTAAGAACGCCTTCTCCCATCTGGTAGGCATTCTTATCTATCCCGCCATTTGCAAAAACGTCATAATCATTGTTTTCAAGAGCTTTTTTTACAGCTTCGTCTGATGCTTTCACCATTTTATCAAAAGCAAAAGACTCTTTATACGCTTTCAATTCATTATCGTATTCAAACTGTTTTAAAACAACACGGGTAGGGGAGTGGTCGGAAAAGTCCTTGTTATCAAGTCCTGTTGTGGATACGACCAAAGCAGCATACGGTTGATGCTCTTTTAAAGTTTCATCAAGTTTCATTGTGTATATATTCTTTTGAAATGTACCTTTCATATGTCGCTCCTTTATCATACCTACCATACACGATAGTATGTAGAAAATACGTTATTTTTCTTTGGTAAAAAAGGGCGTATAACAGCCCTTTTATAAATTCATTTTATATGCTTAGTCTCTGGGAATGTACGGTCCTTTTTTTGTTGCACTTTTATCAACTTTTACCATCATTTTATCGGAATATCGGTTAAAGCACCAATCGCCTGCTATATCTATGGCGAATTGAGTCGGATGCTTTATGCCTACACATATCCATTCTCCTGCGGGTCCGTCATCCGTCCAAGGGAATATATCGCAAACGTGTATCCCATATTGTTCTTCTCCTTCTTCGAGAGGGGGAGTTATCTGGTCAATGTACACTCTGTCAAAAGCATCATAATACTGTTCGTATACAGAACCGACAGGAAAATTATCATAATTAAACTGGAAATATACTTTTTTAGGTTCCGCCGTTCTGTCTTTGTCAATATCAAACATAACAGTGGTAACACCTTGCGGTCGGATATATTGCAGCCATCCTTTTTCTTCGTCATATGACATACGAACATTCATATCTTTGTATTGTGGGTTTGTTTCCATCCGATGTATTTCACGCTTAAAAATTTCATATAATGAGTTTGGATTTCCCATGATATAGTTCCTTTCTTTACAATTATTATAAATTTAAGGGCATTCATTTACAGAACGCCCTTAATATCATTGTTTACACACCCGCACACTTGTATTTCAAAGCATAAGATAGTTGATACAATGTTATAATCGGACTTTCCACAAGGATTACCGCATTTGTCGTGCCGCATTACCGCACATTCTTAAATCTAATATACTATATTTAGCTTCAAAAGTCAATTATATCACGCAAAAATTGTTGCTCTGCATAAATAATGTCAATAATTATTAGTACATATTAACAAATTATAATAAATTATATGTAATTTGTTAGTCATCAGTACGGTCGTATTTTGGCTTTACCGTTTTTTCTTCTTCTTTTTCCATTTTTGAGTCGGAGAAATCCAACACATCAGATACTCTTTCTGTTTCGGCGGTGACATCTTCAATCTCTTCCGTAAATATATTGTAAGTATCAACGTGTTTCAGATACTCATTTATACAGTCAGTTAAGCCTTGTTTGTTTTCCAAATCAAATGTGTATTTTGTATACGGGTCATCAATATAATCTTTTTGCTCGTTATATATGTCTACCTTGATTACCCCATCCTCAATACGTGCGTCCAGACTGCTGTTAAAAACTTCGTCACCATTTCGTGTTTCCCCTTCTATAACGAAGGCATATTCGGATAAATCGAACACAGGCAAAGGCAGTTCTCTTGAAGAATCTACGCCGTAAGTCCTGTCTGCTATATTTAACTTAAACAAATTTATATCGTTATCATGCTGTAATTCAGAAATTTTTTCTGTAGAAACGTTTTCAAGATTGATTTTTTCCTTTCTGTTGTTATCCGTAAGAACCGTTACCATGTTAAGGTCGGCTCTGTTTTCTTGAACAAACTCCTTATAAGCAGGCTTAAAACCTCTGTCAACATCAGATACAAACGCAGCGACATCTTCCAAAGAATTGAACTCTATATTACCGCCTATATCCTTTTCTTTCTGATATTCTTCCAGTTTGGCTTTTAATCCGTCAACGGAATTATCAAGAAAATCGGATTGTGTAAGTTCTTTTATTTTGTTCAAGGTCATTTCAAAATCAAGGTCTTTTGCGATTACAGCCTGTGTATCTTGCGAGTTCATAACATCAATTATGGTATATCCGTTTGAGTCCTGCTGTATCTCATAACCATAGCTTTCGATATATTTCTTGAACAAGTTTGAAGCAGAACTTTCATCATTTGTTACGGCTACATTTCTTCCGATACCTTTTCCGTCATTAAGGCGAGTGTCCGATATTTCCATAGCTTGTTCAAACGCCTTTATCATATCGTTCTTTGATATATCCTGTGACGGGTCAAACTCAGCAACACCAGATGTAACTGTTATATCCAAGGACTTGACGGTTCCATCCTTATCGGTTATAACAAGAGGTGAATGTTCAACGGCTCTGCGAATGCGTTCGGCAACTTCGGCTGCCATTTCAATAGTGCAGTTCGGCAGGATAACAGTCATTTCTTCGCCGTGAGGATGGCAAACCTTATCGCTGTCTCTTACTTGTGCGCTGATGGTATCAAGAACGTGTTTCAGAGCTTTATCGCCTACGTCATGACCGTAGGTATCATTAAATTTTTTGAAAAAGTCAATATCAAGAGAAATAACACAGGTCGGATTCTCTTGTTTGCTTTCATCAAAGACCTTATCAAGAATAAATTTCTTCAGTGCCGCTTCATTTGCATAGCCTGACACAGGATTTGTATACGCAAGCTGTTCCAGTGCTTTAAGTTTTGCCGCTCCTATCAGGACATTGTGAGCTACAGTATCTTCTCCCATCGCTATTTTGGCTTGTCCTGCATGGAATCCTATATCAGGAGCGTCCTTTGCTACTGCTACTACTTTTGTATTCGTATCGGAATCTATTGTTTTGGGAATTATCATAATGTTGTTGGCGACATCTGATTTGTTATCGCCTACATTATTTATTTCACTGCCGATATTTTCAATCAGGACCGCATTCTTTTCGATAGCTTTGGCTATCATTGAATTCGGGTCAAGTATTCCTGCCTGAATACCATTCTTGTTCATAAGGATGAGTTTCCCTGTATCTTTTCCTGAATCATCTTTTTCGGGTGTTATCAAATACAGGTTTACAAAACGGGCTTCTGTTATGGATGCGATAACATCTTCGCATCTTTCAAGCATTTTGTCAAGGCTTTCATCTTTGACAACAGATTCGATAAGTGCCTTCTGAGTATCGAGTTCAAGCTTTGCTTTTTCCACTTCTTCCCGAAGAATTTTGAGTTCTTTTTCATTTTTCTTGGAAAGATTAGCAATAGATGCTTCAAGTGTAGCGATTTTTTTGCTCATTTCCAATCTGAGATTGGATATTTCCTCTTGCAAAGGTTCCTGCGCTTTTTTAACTGCTTCTTTTACAGCAACGGCTACTATATCTTTTAAATCCCCGTTTTTTAATTGTTCAATTTCTTTTCTTGCCGCTTCTGCCTCTGTTTTAGCGATTCGAGCATCATTTTGCGCTTTTTCAAGAACACTTTTTTCGTGTTCTCTGGTTTCTTTGAATAAATCGGCAAGCTCTGTAACAGATTCGAGATGCTTTGACAAATCAGCTATTTGCTTATGAAGTTCTTTTATCTCGGAAGAATGTTCTCTTTCAAGGTCTTCGATTTTTCTTCCTTGTTCTTCTATAAGTTTATCTTTTTCAGCGTTTTCTGCTCTCAGCCTTGCTATCTCGGAAAGCATTTCCTGTATTTCTTGCTCACTCATAAGACATTGCTCCTTCAATCAAGCACCAAAACATCTTTTTTGCTCTTGGTTTCTTTTTTGTTTATATCATCTTTAACTGCGTTTTTAGACATTTCTTGCTCATACGTTCTGTCAAAATCTTTATTAAACTCATCCGCAAGTCTGCATCCTCTGTCAAATGCAGTTTCAAACATCGACCTTCTTCCTACCGTAATAGATTGTTCAGAGAACTTGTCATTAAAAGCCTCAGCCAATTTCATTCCTACCTGTTCATCACATTCTATACCTATATGTTTGCATATCAGATATGTACTTATTGCTGTTTCAGCTTTATGCATATCACCTGTAAGAGGTATATTCGATTTTATACCCGCTACTTTTTCGGGAGAATTCTGCATAACATCATCGGCATAGTGGTATACAGCATTAAATAGCGCATCCTGCTGTGATACATTTGTATCATTGATGCTTAAATTCGCAAACTTTGCGGCATCAGCCATACTTATTCTGACAGATTCATAATTCTCCATACTGTTGTCCAAAGGTCTTTCCAGATGCAAAAGCTCTTCATAATTATCATGTTCTAAAGTGCAGGCAGTCTGGTTTATATCAAACACCGCTCCCAAACGGTATCCGCTGAACACTTCGTACTTTCCTTTATCTTCTATTGCCTTCATCATAGTCTGTTTTGCAGATACAAGATTTGCATAATCATTTTTGTGCTTTTCAAGATAATTGTCTACCTGCTTTTCGGTTTTAAGTTCTCTTTGCATGGGCATCCAGATAGCTATGCTCTTTTCTCCTGCCTGCACCTGCCTGTCATATTTCTGCCATGCATTATAGCCCATAACAGCCTTTGCATCAGAGTTTTGGGCATAAATCAGAGAAATGTTATTGGCGGAATACTTATTTATACTTGCTCTTATTTCAAGAAAATCATTAAATGCCTTTGAATCAAGCATTTCGCCAACTTTATCATAAGTTGATTTTATGAGCAGGTCTTTCTTTTCTGCCTGTCCTGCTGCTTCGTATCCTATTACAGTTATCCCGTCAGGCAGATTCTGGTTTAAAAGTTCAATGAGTGTCGATTTATCGGCTGCCCCTTTACTGTCTGTTTTGCTGACTGGGACCGCTATAACAGTATCTTTTGGCAAATCATATACATTACGGGAGTATTGCTCTATCAGACCTTCTATGCTTGACTGTATAGCAGGATGATTTATATTATCTTCAAAAGAAGTATGGATATAATCAACTTCTGACTTTGAAATCCCGACTTCTTCACAGTATTCGTCATAATTGCTTATCACATTATCATCAAGAAGGGTCTGATATTCTTCCTGCTGAAATTCTTTTTCTTCCTCAAATAGTTCTTTTGCTGTTTTTAACGCCATATCAGTGATTTGCCGCTGCGGGTTTTCGACTTTGTATATAACTCCTTTTACAGCAATATCATTTGTTGCTTCATTTATTATTTGTTCTTGTTTGTTCATATCCAAGCTCCTTTTTTACACCGTTTATCATATTTATATAAGCATCCTGCGTATCCTTGTTTGAATTACTGGGATTAACAGGCAAACTGTCACGTACCTGCTTTATATAAAACTATATTCTCCGCTGTTTAATAACGACTGATAATCAGGAGCAGGGAAAAGTTCTTTTTTTGTTATATATTTTTGCCTCTCTACATCAGTCCATTTATCCGCAATACTGGTATCTATATCTCTTAATGCTTTTCTGAGTTCGGCAAGGTCTTTCTTTGCTCCGCCGATTTTTTCACCAAAATCCTGTATTTTGTCTTTTTCAGCCATATTATGCTCCTATCAATTATCTGCGTATTCAAACTTCTTAGCTTTTTGTGGGGCTTTCTCTTGCTGAGAAGATTCCTTGTTGGATAGAACTGTTTGATATTTGTATTCATGCGGTTGATTATAATTATTCGTAGTATAGACCTTCTGGACTTCGTTATCCATGATTTGTTCTATTTTTTTATTAAGAGCAGATATACCATCTTCATCCGTTATATCGTATGTTTCAGAAGAAACCAAGTCATCGGCTCCGTGAGAAAACGTATCCACATATACAGTATGTTCATCTGCTCCGAGCATTATCTGTACATCAAACTGCTGAAGGCTGAAATTATCTTTTCTTTCGTGTCCGTTTAAATCTGTCCCGCCTTCGTAAATCTCTGCTTCATATTCAATCCACAATTCCTTGTTGGCAATGTCAACAGGTCCGTAATTATCAGGGACCTCGATTATCATTTCCTGTGGTTCGCTATGTATTATAAAGTCTCTTATTTTTAAATCATCATATCCGATGTTTTCTTTAATATCGTATTCTAAGTTCTTGTCATTCAATATCGTTTCAATGTAGGGTAGTTGCTCTTTATCCGCAATAAAGAAATTCTCAAATTTGTTCCATTGTGTTTCATATCCGTTCATATCAAGATGGTTATGCAGCTCTTGTCTGTCAGGCAGTGAGTGTTCTGTTGTTGAATTATATAATTCAACAAGACAAGGCTCTGTAAAAGAATGCGTTTCTTCTTTAAACACTTGTTCCTTGATAGAATTTCCAAGAGACATTTCAGCTTTTTCTATCAGTTTGGCTTTTTCTGATTCATCAATGGGAACATCTCTGAAAATACCCTTATCAGATATTTCCAAAATAGCATTATCATATATACCCACTGTAAGAAATAATTTTATCTCATCTGAACTGATATGTGCTTTATCCTCATATTCGGTGATGTTTCCCCTGCTTAATATATCGTCAAGCAAATCTCTTTCAACGTCATCGGTCGAGATATAGAACGATAATGCATTTGCATTAAAATATTCGAGTGTTTCTGCACGAATATTCATTTTGTCAAAATTCAAAGTATTGTTCGTTGTATTATTGCTCATAGTTGCATTCCTTCCACATCAAAGTTCCAACATCCGTATTGATTGACTAATAAAACAAACTGACTGTCCAGAATCATTGTTGAAATACCGTCAATTTTAATATTCAGACTAAAATCATCAGCATCTCTTACAAAATCAGCAGCAGCACTGTTGCCGTCTTTATGTATCCGCAGTGTTCCGCTTATTTTGTTCTCATGCCTGAAAAGATTGGAAAAGGAAACATCAGCACTTTCTGTCAGAACGGCTTTTTTGTATGTTATGTCCAATATATCACTCCTTACTCATCACCGTGTTCTTCTCCTTTTGCTCTGATTCTTGTACAGCATTTTTAGATAAAACAACTTTTCCAGTTGCGATTCCTTTTGCCTGTTGAACAAGAGCTTTCCATTCGTTTTCGCTGCTTACAAAGGCTTTTTTCATTTCCCTTGTGACAAAAGCGTAATCATCTTTTGTTAAAACAGAAGGATATATGTCTATATGGTCTCCCGAAGTTGTATCTATGCTGAATGTGATTTTGTCCTGCTTTTTGTTATAATCCAGATATAAATGGTCACAGTTATAATTGTCGGTGATTTTTACCGATATTTCATTTCTTACCGCAGATGAAAGATTTTCCAACATCAACTCGGCTTTGAAACCGTCAGGTGTTTTTACAAGCGTATCCAATCCGCTTTCAAGACCGTCTCTGAGTACATTTCTGCTCAGATTATACTCTTTGGTCCTGACTTTTTCTTTGGATATTTCCATTAAGTATTTGATAGTACACGCCGCTTGGTCATATACGATGTACTCATCATTCCTCAGCCCCAAACGAGGGTCCTTCTTGCTCGCAAAAACGCTTTGTGTTCCCGCAGGCAAATCACTTCCTCTGAAATTTGAACCAAGAATATGGTCAGGCTTATAGCTTTTTCCCAAAGCAACAGCATAAATAGCACAATAGCCTGTTTCTCTGCTGCCAGAGTTCCAATGTGCGCCTTTAACATCCATATAATTCAAAGCTTTGCGGCATTCGGGTGCAAAATACAGTCCTTGTCCGAACATCTTGCCTGTTACTGTTGCATTCGGATTAAGCAGAAGCCCTTGCTTCATGATGGAATAAAAGTTTTCCACCTTGCTTCCGTGATAGAATAATCTTACATCGTTTGATTTCATATGATGATTTGTTTTATAATCTTCATATGCCTTTCTTGTTTCAAGGTTTTCGACAGCAAAAGCCCGTACATATCTGTTCTCAACATCTCTGCCGTCATAATCTCTGCCAAGATGTGCGGTTATCTGGTCTTCTTCTTTGTATGTAACGGGTCGTGCGGTGAGTCCATGTGCTTCAAGAACTGTTTTATCCTGTGAAACTTGTACTTGTTGTGTTCGTGTACCTACTATTCCTTTGAGATTGTCAAGCATATCGGTCTCACGCTTGATTATTCTATCAAAATCGCTTTCCTTTGAGGCAAGAAAATCATCTACACGATTCATCTTTCTTGGCACATCAATAAATAACTGTTCAAGTTTTTTATTGAAAAAGTATAATGAATCGGGACTATTGCTTAAAGCTATTTTGTTCAGTTCCGATATATCATTGGATGCTTCATCAATCATCTTTGCAGTAATATTCTGAGCTTTTACAGTATAGTTTTTGTTCATAAACTCTCTTGAAGAGGTTATCAACAAATCCATAAGTTCCTGCACCTGTGAATCTTCGATAGGCAAATAAGAGTCTTTTTCATTAGCCGAAGAAGAAGACTTGTCTATTTCAGAATGCAGTGCTGTAACATCTTCATAGCCTTTCTGCAGTTTTTCATCTCTCAATTCATAAAAATTTCGATGATAACTCTCATAATGTTTATGCATAGTAGTGCCGCCAACACGCCCATAATTGACATCTATACTGCTGTCAGCGTTTTCTGTTATTTCATAAAACTTATTATGATTGTTAGAACCGTCTACCATCACAAGATAAGCATAGTTTGTTGCCATATGCATTACTCCTTACTCAGAAGCGGTGCAGGGACCTTGTAAAATGCATCCTCTTCACATATATATATCAACTGATAATCCTCATTATTTTCGGATATAAGGTCTTCCAATACATACACAGTCTGCCCGTATATATTTTTGTATTTGTTCTGATAGGATACAAAATTCATTGCATTCCCATCTTCGCTTTCATAAAAAGCCTTCCAGTCTATAAATCCAAAAAGAGGATGAGAATTATAGTATTTTCTGAACAACAATTTTTCTTCTGTTGTCAAAGATTGAAAAACCTCTCCGTTGGTCATGGGAATCTCCTTTGTTATCATATTTGTATACTCAAGACTCACTTTGAATCATTTCGAGTATATCAAGAAAAAGTTTGATTTTTTCGGTCTCAATATCAAGAGTTTTTTTGTCAAGGCTGTTTTTGGCTTGTATCGCTTTTTTCTTTTCTTCATCTATAGCATTGATTATTTCCTGAATATCTTCTTTGTTAGCGTATTCCATCTTTTATTCCTTTTACTGGATATACTATCAGTTATGCTGATTGTATAAACATCTGAGACGTTTTTTCTACAACAAGTTCGTTTATTTTTTGAAGACATTCTTTTGAAATACTAACACAATAATAAAAGCCGAAAAACTCACACTTGCCGTGACGGTCATCATAATCCGTGAATTTGTATCTGAATCCGTTTTCTGTTTTAAAAACGCTTACTGCCACAAGGGTATATATATCACCGTTTCCTATATCATTGTATTTAGTAGGGTTGAGTTTACCTACATATACTCTATGCATCATTGTAGCCAGTGCGCCTTTCTCTGTGGATATTTTCCAACTGCTTATTATGTGAGGTTCACTCAAAATAAACTCGTCTTCAAACAGCATTCGCATTTTCATAATGTTCCCCCGTTTGATTTGCTGAACGTTTATCTTTCAACATCGCTTCGTGTCTTGGACGGATTAGGTTTTTGGGCTTTTTCAATATTTTTTGTTCTGAATTGATTCGACATATAGTTTTCTGCGTCTTTCATCATTTCGTCAGCACTGTTGATTCCGAAAAAGTCCCATCCTTCATTATTATAATTGACCTCGCCTGTCATAAGTTCAAATCGGGCAACAGTTTCGTTATTGAACAAAATGGTACCGCTGCCGTCATCATACAACCGCATTTTAAGATTTTTAATATTTTCTGACTCAATAATTTTAGGAGTTTCGTTTTCTTTATCATCTTCAGCGTCAGCTATACTTCCGCTATAAATATCGGTATATGTGTTTTCGGCTGTTGCGGTGGCGTTTTCCAATTCGTCATATTTGACAGGAAATTCACCTTCAAAATTATCTAAATATGTATCGGGGTCAATACGAACTGATTTGCCTGTCTCCCGATTTTTGATTTCAGTGTAATTGCCGTTGCAAAGCATCTCATGTGCCTTTTCTTCAACAACAGACCAATCATCTGTTTCAAAGTTTTCCATTATACCAGAATAATTATTGCCAAGATAGCCTGTTATTTCGTATTTTTTAATATCCCGTTCTATATCTGCATTTTCCTTTTGGAGATAGTGTTGGTAACAAACATCCTGTTCATCGGAATGAGGTCTGTGGAAATAACAGTCTTTATGCCAATCAGAATACATTGACATGATGTCCTGTTGCTCTTGTGTTCTTTCGTTATAAGGAATATCCCTGATAGGAAGGACATTTGTTTCAAAAAACTTTTGTAAATACGCCTTATCCTGCTCGTTATGCTTCTGAAGAGCCTCAGCACTCACGATTTCAGATGCGTATTTATATATATCTGACCCGCCTCCTGTTATTACATCGCTATCTGTGTCATACCCTTCAATTTCGTTGATAGAATTGGCAGGCTGACCATAATTATATGGGTATGCTGTTATTTCTATAGATTTACCATTAGGCATATCTATTGTGATGGGCTTTTGGAATTTTGTTTCTTTAAATTGTTCAATTATTTCATTGGCGATTTTAAGAGTATCTTTACACCATTGCCGTGTGTTTTCGGATACTATTTCGCTTTCAGCGAAAGTTTCCAAAGCCTTTCCGATAGCTTCTTCAGCCGCTTTGGTGAGCGGCATAAATTCAGAAATCTTATCTTGAATTTCTTTTTTGTCAAATCCGTCAGCAATGTCAGCATATATATACGGAGTGACTATCGTATCATCGGTTTTATATTCTGTTACAATGTTGACTTTGAGATTTCCAACTTTTAATGTATATCCAGATACATCATCATTTGAATATGGAACAGGTTTATTTTCTTTCGTAACCATATAATATTCCTTTCATTTTTTAATCATCAGTGCGGTCGTATTTTTTCTTGTTTGCAGGCTTTTTAGACATCTGGTCACGATAAGCCAATTGGCACAGAGTATCTGCTATCAGTTTTTCTGCATCTTCAAGTGCTTTTTCATAGCTTTTTTCAAACAAATAGCCGTCTTCAAAAGTATCATCAATCATTTCCAAATCTTTTTCGGGAGTGGTCATATCTATTTCTGCATATTCGTTCTGATGAGAATTCACTGTATTTATAGCTTTTATTGCTACGCCGCCATTTGCGCTCCATTCATCAAGGTTTTTATTATAATCATCTACCAATACGGATTTATAAGCATCTGGGACGTAATCAGCCTTATTCGCTCCCACAGGACACATAATAATATGTTCATTGTCTATAAACGGCATATTTTCGTGAAGCCATATAAGGCGGTCTTCATGACACCTTTCATCAGTTGCAGTCAAAACGCATACATCATATCCTCTATTTTGCAATGCTTTGGCAAGGTCTATCATAAAAGGATGAGGTTCTATATCCCTGAAATAATGATTTGCGGGGTCTATTATTTGTTCAAGGCATTCATAGCCTCGTGCATCCGCATACCATTTCCCAAGAGTTCCGTCTACGTCAAAATATACGGAATTATCCATTAGTTTACACCCCTTTATAAGTCTTTCAGGTCATCGACAGTGATATATACAGCTTTTGGTATAGATTTGTTATTGTCCAATGCTTTGTGTATTTCTTGCAGTTTATCTTTGTTGTCTGCTATGATTTGCTCAAATGTATCAAAAACGAGCATATGCTCACACAGAAGTTCTTCTCCGTTCTCTTCGGCAAATTCAAATCCTCGTGATTCTATCCCATCTTCGGTATAAGAATCGGCAAGCAAAATAACATTGCCTCTTATTTCTGTGTTACTTAAAAGCGTAGCAACAGCATTGACCTTATCGAACTCTTTATCATTACGCACAAGAAACTCATCGTTGCAAAACATAGTAAGATTTAACGGAGATGTCAGTTGATTTTCTTCATTGTTCCACTGTATTTTTGTGCAAGTTTCAAATGTTCCGCCCACAACTTCACCAATTGTCCTGAAATCTTTATACTCGACAGAATTTATCTCGTCATTCGGGGTAAAGACTAAGGCTTTCTGCATATAAACCACTCCTGTGTTTCATTGTTCTTATAATCTATGTGTAATAAAAATAGAAAAAGTGTATTACAGATGTGAAACACCCATAATACACTTGTTATTTTAACGTTCCATTCCCTTGTCTTTAACTAATTTATGAAGTTTCATAAAATAACTTATCATAGCCGCACTTGCAGTAATACCCGCAGCAGTTATCCCCGCTTTCATTGAAGCAGCGTTCGTGATGGTCCCGTTGCTTACTCCTTCGGCTATAACAGGGGCTATCTCATTGGCGGCAGCCATTTCCTGTGAACTCAATTTTGCCATATCAATCCCTCTCAGTATCGGTTTTGTTTTTGTGTTCTTTAGTGGTCTCTATCTCTTTAAGTTCTTTCTTGACCCAATTCTCGACTGTATCTTCAAGTACATTTTCTGCTTCGGTAACAAATCCATCTCTTTCATTGCTCGACAGTTTCACCTCACACATTCTATCAAGGGCGCAATGACTGACCATGAGATGTGTTTCTTCTTCGCTGCCGTCAGTTATAAGATATACAGATATATCGGATAAATCAATATCCCGCAGACTTTTGATTTCAGGAGTATCATCGTGCAGTTTTGCCAGAACATCCGAGCGTTCTATTGCATCCACAAATGCTTCGTCATCGAGAGCTATATATAATTCAACACAAAGATTATCGTTTTTGAATATTTTATATTCAGACGATTCTTTTTCATCCAAAAGGAAAGGCTCTTTTGCATCGTATATATAATCCGATAAACACAACGGCTCGATTTTAGGTATATATTCGTAGGGAACATTGACAGCTTCCATAAACGCAGCCAGTTCCCTGTCCGTAACCTTAAAGTCGTTGTAATCCATAGAATATCTGCCTGTACCGACATTATTTGATGGTGAAAACTCTACAACTCCGTGACCGTATCTTTCTACGAGTTCAGCCGCAACACGAGTGGGTTCATAGAACAAAAGCTCTTCTACGCTTATGTCAAATTCCTGTGCCATGTCAATTACGCATTTTTCATCTGCATAATCGTGAAGGTCGTCGATTGTACCGCTAAAAGCAAATTTATTACCTTCATCATCAACAACAAGGTGAAAAAATTCATATTCATCACTATGCTGAGTGGGGCGAACAAGAGTTCCACCATATTCGGCAAAATTTACATCGCCGTAATTTTTCCAAGCATCGTGTTCTTGAATACTTTTTTCTATTTCTTTATTGCAAAGCTCGATTTCTTGCGGAGTATGGAAATTTTCCCATGCTTTGTCAACATTAACGGCATCAGCATGATTTGCTATCATATTCATTACTTCATACTCGTGTTTGTGGGCATCCTTCCATTCGGTGTGTTCATTCATAAAGCTGAGCCATTCTTTAGCTGTTTCGGGTGCATCTGTTTCTCTGTTTAAAATTCCGTCAGCTTCCGCTTCCTCTTCAAGGTCGTTAAAATAATAATCATTTAAATATGTATCAAGACGGTCTATCATAGCGGCAGCATTATCAAATCTGTCGTTCTCAATAGCACCAAGATTTGCGTTTTGTTCATCTTTTAAAGAATACTCAGCCGCATTATCTTCTTTGGAATATGATTTTTCAAGTGAAAAGTCCATAACTTCAATCATTTCCGAAAAAACTTGAGTGTAATAATCGCTCTGGACCGCTTCAAGCTCTGTTTTCAAAATATCTGCAACGTGAAGGTTTTCGTCTTCTTCATCAATTACTGCGATTTCATCATTAAGGTAATTTATAAGATGCTGCAAAGCATCGGGGTCTTCAAGAGATTCCTTAATGTGATTCATGACACATTCCCGTGCTTCACGCTCTCCTGCATCATCAGGAATGTTTGCATCTGCAAGCCATCTTATATGTTCATCCGAAGAATAATCATATTCGCCTCTTTCAAACATAAACTGTTCAAGACGGTCTGCAAGAGTGGAAAGTTTGTCAGTGTCGTCTATGTGTCCGTTTATACTGTCCAATCTTTTTAATTCAGATTCAAACTCTGCTTTTTCAGCAGGACTAAGTATGCCAGATGCAAGTGCTTCGTTTATATCAATTGCTCGTTCAGCGAGTTTATCAGCTTTATCGGAAATGAATTTGTCAAGTTTTTCTTTGTTTACAGGCAAATATACCTGCTTCTTCATAGGCGAATCTGACTTTATCAAAGCGTTGGCTTCTATTTTGTGTCCTGCATCAACTTCATTTTTTATAAACTCTGCCGCCTGTGCCAAACCATCTTCGGTCACTGGATAAGACATGGTTGTGTTTATATTTATGATTTCTTTTTCACCGTTATATTTGTTTTTGGTATCCGATGTATATTCATATGAAGTTTTGACAGAAAGTTCACTGTACTCATTAGCCATATCAAGCGGTTCAATTGAAAAAGGAACGTTCATTTCGCTCATATCATCATCTCCCTGTTTATTGTGCGTTTAGGTAAAACTTCTTTGCTTTCCTGCTCACGGGCGAGTATACGTCTGTCTTCAATATATGCTATTGTTCCCGCATCATACTTTTCAATGTTATTCAAAGGCAACGGTATAGCATTTCCGCCTGTTAATTTGGCATATAATTTGCCGTTATCATTATCTTTGACAATAAAAAACGGATTATCCGCAAAAGACACTTTCTCTTCTGGACTGCCAAGCATTAAAGCAGCACGATGTTTCATTTCTCTGGTATCATTGTCATCAAGAGATACTGCATATGTCCCATTGCTCGTTCTTTGAACATCATATTTCGCAAAATTAACTTCCTGAAACTTTATGACTGTATCAGTAACATCATCATGTAAATCTTTTATGTTTTGATATATGGTCTTAACTTCGTTTGCTTCCCAAAATGCAGCCTTATTGAAAATGCTTTCGGGAATATCCATATTCGTCCCGCTGATGTTTTCAAGCTCTGCGGTAATTATATCAGCCGTTTCGCACAATTCATCTATTGCTTTCTGAAGCTGATTTTTTATATTTGAAATATATTCTGTATATTGCTTACTGTCCATATACGTTACCTTTCTACATCAGATTTGGCTTTATCTTTTACCGATTTGGCTTTATCTTTTACCGCATCGCTATAATCAGAATAATCTACATTATCAAGTGCGTTGGTTATACAACTGTGCCAATCTAATCCATCAGCATCACCTTCGTTTTCCATACGCAAACAGGTGTATTCGTCAAGCACCGCTTCAACAAAAGCTTTATTTTGGTCTGCTTGTTCAGGCAAATCGCCGTTTTCTATATATGCTCTGATTTCGTTCATAACATCTTCACGATAGTAAACCTCTCTGTTTACTTTATCGTTAATATCTGACAGCTCGTCCAGTCTGATTTGAACGGATATATCTCCTTTTGAAATCAAGACTTCAGTGCCGTCATTAGTGTCAATAAGTTCAAACGCCATAATAATTCTCCTTTCGCATATCTATAACACTTATTGATGATTGCTATAATATATCAATCGCCGATTTCCATACCCTTGTTCTTTTTTGCGGTACTATGCTTAACACGGTCCTCAACTTCGGCACGTTTAGCATCGTTAAAGCGGTCGAGAGAGCCTACAAGGTATCCAGTTATCCTTCTGATGCGTTCAAAGGCTTCGGTAGCATATTCATATGAAATATCGACTTCATCTTTATCAACTTCGAGTGTTAAAGCAACAAGTCTGGATGCTTTCGGAACTTCGCCTTCACCTTTTTTATCCTTGTATCTTTCTATATAAGACTGAACTTCTTCAGGTGTGACTTCTGAATCATCTTCGTTAGTGTAAATTATAGATATTGCTACATTGTCCTGAACATAACTATTGTTTTCCATTTTTATTGCTCCTTTTGATTACTTTCGATGGTTTTATTTGCTTCTGCTTGACTGTCAGACTGTTTGTATGTAAGATTATATACTGTTTCCAAATCAACACCTTGAGTAGGTATCAGAGTGTTTGTGACTATTTGAGCAGGGGAATTAAATGTGCAAATTTTTCCGCTATTGTTTCGCAAGTAATCTTGTTTTTCAAAACTGTATAAGATAAATTTATTATCCGCATCACGGTCTATCTCATAGCCTATATAATGAAGATAATCAGCAAAAGTTTTATTTACATCAGAAGTATCTCCACGTTCTTCAAGAAATCTTTTGCTTTTTGCATAGAACATTGTCTTAGCTGTTTCAAACCTGACTTTCTTTTCAAAGATTTCTCTGTTGGCGATAAGTGCTTCATTGGCATCTTTATGCGGACTTGCAATGTCCGCAGTACGATAAATGATTCCGTTTTTGTTAAAGCCTTCTTCTAAAACTTTGACTGCACTCAGACCTGCTTTATCGTTATCCATGCAGATTATAAAAGGTTGAGTGTGATTTGCTTTTGCCAGTTTTTCCACAAGATTTTGTGCGTTGCCGACTCCGCCTATACCAATAGCCTCACCACCTACATCACATATAGACATAGCATCTATTTCGCCTTCGACTATAAAAATAGGCTTTTTGCTTTCCTGCAAGGCTCGCTCATTAAAAATATGAACATTTCCCACCTTGCTTTTTGAATACTGAGCTTGTTTATCGGGGATATTTGGTCTTACATCTCTCGCAAGATAGCTTGTACTGCTTGTCGGAATGATGAGCCGTGGGGTAGAGGGGACATACTGCCCTTTTGGGCTGCTCAATACTCTGGGATGTTTCCATTCGGGGTCAAAACCGATATTGAACTTTTTCAAAGTTTCTATGGAAAGACCTCTGTGATAATCCGTGTTCGCTATATTTTGACTTACTTTTTTAAAATAATCCGTATAGTCGTGAGTTTCTTCATCAGGGTAACT
>AUXO017464156.1_pt1 | contig 29238 bp, 24 predicted proteins | sample 768731 | NCBI WGS metagenome assembly AUXO01 (sample SAMN02715735, study PRJNA202380) | gut metagenome | biome: sheep rumen | host: Ovis aries | place: New Zealand: Palmerston North
ATGAGTGTGGCAAGCAAGTAGATAAGGAAAACGGCCGAGATGCGGAAATCTACGAACCATTCCTCGGGCAACAGATGAGCACCAAACTGGGCCAACAAAACCAGTACAAGTGATACAAGGTTTCCATAAACCACGCGCATAAGATCGACGAAACCGGCAAAGCGCATATATCCAGAATAGGTATGGAACAAGCGGAAACCTGGTATACTGAGCAATACAAAACAAATCAGAGTATTTATTACTCTGAAAGTGTTATCGTAAAGTGCCTGAGTGGAATTAAACAACCAGTAAGTCAGCACACCACTGGCCATCACGATTCCACAATCAATCAAGAATATACACCAATAAGGCAGCGCATTCTTAGAAAAATACCAATTTAATATCTTATCAATCAGATTTCGCATACATTCATTATAGTTTCGGCTGCAAAAGTACGCAAAAAAATCGTTGCAACCAAATTTTTACGGAACTTTTCCGCAAAATGCCCAGTTATGATCGCATTGCCATTCCTTTTATGACGTCAACATATTTTCCTGTACCCATTTCTCGAGTCAGATTTTCCATCACGAACTTGCGTCCATTACGTCCCATTTCCTGACATTTATTTCTGTCATCATATAGTTTAAGTATGGCATCTGTAAAAGCTACTTTATCACCAGCCTTGGTGAAGACTCCACAATTATTATTCTCAACTATTGTTCTAAGCTCATTTTCATCAAAATTTGCCAGCACTGGCCTTGAAGCACTCATAATGCTCCAAGTCTTGGATGGCACCGAGTTGGCTCCAACACCCGGTTTTGATATAACCAAGCTAACATCGCCCAAAGAGAAGACATGACTAATATCTTCGTAGGGTTGAAAAGGCAAAAGATGAACATTTGATATATTCCTATCACTAATAAACTGCCTTACTTGCTCCAAATAAGCGCCATTACCAACCAGAACAAACTGAATATCCTCATTAGTTTCAAGAGATTTAGCTACTTCCATGAGCATATCCATGTTCTGTGTCAGTCCTATATTACCATTATAGGTCACATAGAATTTACTTCTATCTAAACCATAACGGTCAAACAACACATTATCCTCTCGCGGTATATTAACCACTGCCTGCTCATCCACCCAATTGTAAACAACAACGATTTTCTCTTCGGGAACTCCCTTCTCTAAAAGGTTCTTTTTGAAATCTTCTGAGATTACAATAATCTTATCAGAATACCTGTAGGTGATTTTTTCTACTATCCTGCCGACCTTCCAAATAAGACTACCTTTCTTGGTGAGTCCCGTCCCGACAAGCGAGTCAGGAAAAATATCCTGTGCATTATATATCGTTGGTTTCCTTCTAATCCATTTAATAAATGGAAGTTTGAGACCTTGTATAGGCGGTGTACTATCTATAAAAGCCACATCATAGTCCTTAACAAGGCAATACCAAAATTGGATTATCTCGCACAAAAAATATCTCAAAGCACGGAGTAAAGGATTCTTTCCTTCTCCATACATCCTGAATCTTTTTATATGTAGTTTTCCTCCACAGTGCGTTTCTTCTCTCTGCCATTTAGCACCATCAGGGACATTTCTGGTCGGTGTAGGCGTATACAGAAGAACATCTAACCCTTCGTCTGCACATCGGTGAACAATATTATCGGTAATATATAAACTGGCAGCAGTTTCAGGTAGATAATAAGAACAAGGAAATATAACTTTCATTCTAAATCGTTGTAAACGTCACTTTACTTAAAATACACTCAGCACGCTCTATAGCCTTTTGAGCTGTCTCATCTGTCACAATAACATGGCCAGAGCGGTCGAGACTTGATTTAACTTCTGGGATAGTATCACCTACCTTATGATATATCTCTGCATCATAAACATTAGCATCATTCAAAGCCTCTTCGCCCTCAATAGCCATTAGCTTCCCTGGTTTGGGTACAAAATAACGTATGCATACGCCATGCTTGGGCTCTACTGGCTGCAAATTAGGTTCCATGCCCAGGACAACACTGATAGTAGCAGCAACCATATCTATTCCAGTGCTCAGGTGTGTCAATTCTGTCGATATAAAATCGCCACCCATTCTTGCACCGATCTCCATCAGATAAACCTGACCGTCCTGCAGTTTCAGCTCGCAATGGGCTGCACAATTACTTAATCCAAGGGCCTTAATTCCTGCAACAGCTCCATCTTTAAGTTTTTGCTGAACATCCAAAGGAAAGACAGAAGGCTGGTTATGACCTAATTCCACGAAGTATGGGGCCTCAGTAGTTTTCTTGTCTGTTACTGCGAGCACATAGGGTTCATTCTGCCATACTATCACCTCGACGCTAAACTCTGGTCCTTCTATGAATTGCTCAATAAGTACACTATGGTCGCGGCTTTCGTCAAGAGCTCTTCTGTATAATGTAACAAGCTCCTCTCTGGAAATACCTTTTACAACCTTTGCGATACCACGAGAGCCACTGTTACGTGAAGGCTTTAATATTGCATTTGTGGAGAACTCTTCACTGAAGATTCGCCAAGCATCTTCTTCGTCCTTTGTAAGTATAGACTTAGGGCTTGGGGCTCCATATTTCTCAAAAGCCTCACGCATAAGGTGTTTATTAGTGGCGCGTATAGCCATTTCCTTAGATATGCCACTAAGGTGCATCTCATCATTGATACGTCCCATGACGTTCATAGCCACTTCAGAACATGGGTGGATTACACCATCTATCTTCTCTTCTTTTGCAATAGCCAACAACTTCTCCTCGTTGACTAACCCTCCTGGCACAATAGCCTTATCAGCCAATGCCATACCAGGGGCATTGGGGTCATCATCAACTGCTATTACATATATACCCATTCCCTGGGCTTTCTTTATTACCGGGATCTGAAGCAGACCCGCGGCAAGTACCATTAATCTCTTCACTCTATTTACAAGTAGAAAGGACAATAGAGGCAATATCCTCTATGTCATCATAATTATATCTTTGATCAACTGGAATTGACAGCATATGGTCAGAAACATATGCAGAAACCTTGCAGATAATCCTTCCTTCTTCGTTAATTGGCCACAATACCGGTGCATATACTCCTTGTTGGGCCAGTTTCTTTTGCACTACGTCTCTATTATCCACAAGAATAGGCAATGAGAATGGTGCACCATCAAAACATCTTTCCAAGCCTGGAACCATCTTTACTTTCCCATTTAATAAGGACCACAGGTGCTTCATGTTCTCTCTTCGGGCATAGGCTATCTCTTCGCCATTGATGGTGGCAATCATCTTTTTAGAGATTTCAGAAATCGGATGGACGCCATCAAGTTTATCAATCATCTCTTCACCATGTCGCAGTTCCGAAAGGAACAGATCCTTATCATCAAGCGACTTGGAAAAAGCATATTTGCCTTTCATCTTCTGGGCGCCAATGCGAAGTGTACCAAAGTCAGGAGCTTCAGTGCCAATATAATGCTTATTTGTAGGTTTCTTGCTCAGTACCAAAGCACCATCACAAACGCCTATTGACTTTCTAATGCTCGTAACATAATAATCAACCTGCTCATTGTATATCTTATCCAGGCAGAAAGTGCAATGAGAGAAATCTTCTATTACCGTAATCTTGTCATTATAGGCTTTTATTTTAGCGATAGCACTCTTTGTAGATGCACTACCGTAGAAGTTCATAGTGAGGATGGCATCGGGTTTGCGACCTCGAAGCAATCCTTCAAGATACTCCTCATCAATGGTAAGATCTTCATTAAGCCGATAATATACCACCGTCCATCCTGTAAATTTAAACGGGGCGGTCATCGACCAGCAGCAATATGCCGGACAGAGTATCACTGCCTCTTTGCCAGGTTTGCAGTTACATGATGCATACATGAGTGCCTCCCTACCCGTTCTTAAATAGGTAAGTTCACGTCCGTATTTCTCCAGTCCTTCAAAATAACCATCAGGAAGTTGGATAGAAGGATGCTCGCTTCCGTATTCTCTCATTTTCTATCCTCAGACACGTTAATATTCTCTCTAAGAAGAACAGTTTTAACAGTTTTCAGAATAATCTTAATATCAAGCAATAAAGAAATATTCTTAGCGTAGAACACGTCGTTGTCTATCTTCTGCTGCGCATCTGCACTATTACGGTAATACGCTTGGTTATAGCCTGTGATACCAGGTCTCACCGTAAGGAAAATCTTTTCCTCGGGCTTGTACTTATCTAACCAATCCAAAGGATCAGGGCGCGGACCAATAAAACTCATGTCACCAATCAAGATATTGATAAACTGAGGTATTTCATCAATGCTCGTCTTCCTAAGAAACTTGCCAATCTTTGTTACCCTAGGGTCATCATCGCCATTATAGGTACTTCCGTCCTCCAATCGAATGTCAGGAGCATTGACTTTCATTGAACGGAATTTTAGCATGCCAAATGGTTTCCCGTTCAGGCCAAGACGCTTTCCTGCATAGAAAATCGGGCCTCTGTCCTGAAGCCAGATGATGGGGCCAAAGATTATTATTGCCAATAAAACAAAAGGGAGTGCGCATAATCCCAAAAGGAAATCGCACAACCTTTTGATAAACAGTTTATACATTCTATTTAATTATAATATCTACAAAATTACTAATCACATACTCCACCTGTTCATCAGTCAAACATGTATGCAACGGAAGAGTGATCTCGTTTACGAACAGATTATAAGCATTAGGATAATTCTTTATGTCAAAACCAAGAGCCTTATAAGCAGTCATCATTGGCAGAGGCTTATAGTGAACGTTGGTAGCAATACCACGCTCTGCCATCTGTTCAATCACTTTATTGGTCTCTTCACGGGTTTTGCCCAGCAAACGAACCAGATACAAATGATGAGAACTACAGTGGTCGGTGCCCTTATGGTTCAAGACAGCCACATTACAATCTTTCAGGGCTGCATTATACTTAGCCACAATCTCATAACGACGCTCTAACAGCTTGGGATATCGCTCCATCTGAACCAAGCCCAAAGCTGCCATGATATCAGTCATGTTGCACTTGTACCAAGGGCCAATGATGTCATACTCCCACGCACCAAGTTTTGTCTTAGCAAGAGCATCCTTGTTCTGGCCATGGAGTGAGAACAACTGAGACAATCTGTATAACAGTTCATCCCAGGTTTCGCCTTCAATCTTTGGGACTGTTGGCATGTAATCAACATCTGTTGGCACTACCTCATTACCAAATGACAGTTTCCATGTCATAGCACCACCCTCAGCAGTAGTGAAGTTCTTCACAGCATGGAAGCTGAACGAACTGAAATCGGCAATCGCACCAGCCATTTTGCCCTTTCGACTTGCTCCAAAACTATGCGCACAGTCAGCAGAAACAGTAATGCGACCAATTTTGGCTTGCAGAGCATTATTGGGGTGGAAGAGAGCCTTCTTTCGTTCTACGATCTCAAATACTTTATCGTAGTTGGCTACAATTCCTGCAATATCAACCGGGACAATCACCTTAGTCTTCTCGGTGATGGCCTTCTCCAACTGGTCATAGTCCATTTCAACGCAGTCTTTCTGCGAATCGACAAAAACCAGTTTCGCACCCACATGCTGCACTACGCTCGCGGTGGCTGTATAGGTATATGCAGGTACTATCACTTCGTCGCCAGGACCGACCCCCAGCAGATGGAGTACCATTTCCATCGCAGCTGTAGCCGAGTTTAGGCAAACTGTTTTCTCTGTGTGAATATACTCTGAAATATTCTGCTCTAGCTTCTTGGTACGGGGACCTGTTGTAATCCAACCTGACAACACAGCCTCTCTAACTTCTTTAACTTCCTGTTCCGTCATGTCTGGCGGTGAAAATGAAATCTTCATATTATACAAATTTTAATATATCATCTAAATTATCAAGTAAATCATATCTAATGACCTTAACTCCAACATCTTCGTATTCGTCAGCAAGAGTTGAATCATAAGAAATCACAACATCAACCTGTGGGTAGCCTGTCTTGGGGACTATAACACAGTTATATTTATTTGCCATATTAGGATATTCCGGGTTATCCTTATCTCCGGGATGTGGTTTAATAAACAAGTTCACTTTATTATTTAACAATTGGCAAATCTTCCATTCCTTTTCAATATTGTTTACCCAACACACCAAGAGAACGTTTTTCTTTTCGTTATGGACTAGCAGGGCATTGCTTGTAAACAAGATGGTTTTCTTAAATTTTACATCACTCGGAGTCCCTTTAAAAAGGACCTTCTCCAAAATTAACTGTTGACGCTGATTTAAATAATATGCTATATGAGGGACACCAACCTTAATTAATTTAAGTGTATCCATCAATTTTCCGTGCTGAATAAATATTGAGCGCGTAGTATTACACATTAAGAATGCCCAACGATCAAATGTATTAAAGTATACGAAACTATTATCACCTTGAGTTTTATCCACAAAGCAGCATGTTAAGTAATACTCAAAACTAGAATATGACCTAAACAGAGGATCTCTCTTCCTATATTTAAAATACATCAACCATATTGTATACCATGACGAAATCAAAGATTGGATAATATCCCCTACCGTAATACCTGAAAGGATATCAACTTCATTCTCACTATATTCGTTTTTTATAAAGGGTATCTTTAGTGTTCTTACTGTCTCAGGCCTTATAGACTCCAAAAGCCCTTTCAACCTAAACCCTGCGAAAGTGAGACAAGCAAAGAAATTCTGATTATAATAAGTTTCACGCTTAGCGCTAAAGCTTCTACAAAGTACTACGACCATTCTAATAGTTGCGATAATCGTAGATAATAAAGCTTCGACCAAGCTAAGAATGGGGGCGATATATGATATATCTGCTTTTGTATCCTTTAATCCAAGATATCTTAATACAGATCTTAATCTATACTGTTGAAAAGACTCTTTAGAAGAATCATACGCAAAACTATAATCACAAAAATACATATTCAGATATCCTGATATGTAATATCTTAGATACTTTTTACTTAACATCTTAGTAAACTAAAGAGACAATAATACGTTTGAATAACGTTCAATCATTTTACTCAATGTAAAATCTGCTTCGTAACGGTTTCTTGACTGCAGTTTTGCATCAGGAGTGACAACACCATTCTCAACTAGTTGTTTTATGGATTTAGCCAACTCATGCGGATCTCTTGTTATCAATTCACCATAACTATCTTCAATCATTTCAGGGATTCCACCTGTAGCAGTTGACATAATATACAATCCTTGACGCATAGCCTCTATGATGCTCATAGGCATTCCCTCAAATTGGCTTGGTAAAACAAACACATCCATTTTTTTCAGGATTTCTGCCACATCGTTCCTTGGCCCCATCATTGTAACGTCCCCTTGCAGTTCTTTTTCCTTGACTAACTCGACACATTCTTCATAATCGTTGCCTCCCCCAACAATAGTTAGATGCAATCTTCTAAGTATGTCTTTGTCAAGAAGGCTCAATGCCTCTACTAATACAAGTTGACCTTTGCGGATACTGACAGATCCCACAGATACTAACTGAAGAGGATTTGATGGTGGCATTATTACAACACTGTCAATATCCTCAACACCATTAAAAATATATGCTTTCTTATTATCTTTTAATGGAGATGCTTCCAACGCATGCTTACTTAGGTAAACAACTTTGTCGACCATTGTCATCACCTTATCGCATTCATTATAAGCACGACGCCTCAGCCATTTATTGTTATAATATCCTGGAAAAGCTGGAATAATCTGTTCTAATGGATGATCGCTTGTATGGAGTATCAAAATAGTCTTTACATTACTATTCTTATATTTATTATGATAAGCCTTTACCGACTCCATATCCTGGAAAATCAGATAATCACTATCATCATAAACCATTCGTTTTACTGCTTTTTGGGCATTAAGCGTATAATTGAAATACTTCTTTATCCATGCTCCAAGCAAATATTCAGACGACAGTAACTCACGAAGGATAACTCTCAATTTTCTTTCGCGCTTATATGATGATGTACCAACATCGGATCCAATAACATCAAGATTATTATGAGTAGTACAATCAAAAGTCACATCGGGAGCATATATTCTACTAAGTAACAATCCGTGTTCTTTAAAATACTTGCCCCCGACAACAAATGAATTATTTACATAATTAATACCTTGTATCTGGGTCAAAGGCTGATTATATACAATACTAACCTTCTTCATATATGTACATTATAATGCGTCAAGCAGGGATAAAAAATTTCTTCTGGAAAAAATAAACCACACAAAAAGTACTTAGCATATATATTCCCCATAGATTATTAAACTGATCGTCATAGAACATAAGAATCAGGGCATAATAAAAGAATGATCGAATATAACAGCCCGCCACATTTGTAAGATTTGCCCTAGAAGAAAAGAAATAACCAAATATTAAACCTAAAAATGCGGAATATACAAACGCGCCAATTAATGAGAAATCGGATATCCAATAATATAAACCCGTGTATACATTTGAACTTCCCTTACCTACAAAGAAGTCATCTTTATGAAATTGAGATCGTTTATATGAAACTCCAAATATTCTAGCATAGTCATAAAACTCGCGGAAAGTGTGCTCACCAAAATAATATGCCCTTTTCATTCCATTCCTTACATAAACATCCAGTCCAAGTATTGGTGCTCCTGCATACGTTGTCACAACAAAAGTGAAGGGTAATTCAACATCACCTTCGCCCTCCTTATCTTCTCGCATTGAACCCATAACTAAGAACATAAGAGATGCGCAAAGAAAAGTTGTAACAACCTTAATCAGATGTTTCCTAACAAACTGAACGAAATAATCACCTATATTAAGGAATATTATTAATAAATACACTGTATGAACTGCAATCGGGAAAAACGATGCTCTACCAGTTGAAAATATCTGCGATGATAAAAATATTAAGATAATAATGCCAAGCTTAATATCCATTTGTTTAAGAATTATCTTCTTATACAAAAATATGTGCATACACAGAATGTTTACCCAACCTGCCACAAATGACAACAAAATAGCATAATAAGGTAAAGCTACATCTGCCTCACCCGAATTATGGTATTCAATAATCATAAGTCGCGCTGCGGCCAAGGATGATATAAGGTTAGTTGCACCATATTGTGCTCCAACCGCCATAATATATCTATACCTGACAACAAAGTTTGCTAATACAATAATAAAAGCCAGGATTACCCATTCTTTCCCAACAATCACCTGATATTGATTACATTCTTCCTTGCAGGAATACAATGATAACTTATCATTGATTTTCATTGAAATACATTCAAAGACATGAAAAGTAATCAATATCAGAGATAATATTAATATAGTATCATATCCCATAGCATATGAAAAATATGAACTATAAAAGAGCACAACAATAAGCGGGAAAGTAAAAGTTAATACCAGTATATTTGAAGGTCCAATCCTCATATTATGAGTATAATAAAATATGAAGAAAAGGCACAAAAGCAGCAGTAATAATAACCAATTACTCATAGTAGTTCAAAACTCATATCACGATTAGTGACTAAAAACCAAAATTGCTTTAATCTTCAAAATCATCAACCATTCCCTTTCGGAAATATTTCACAAATTTATAGAGTCCCTTTATGTTGAAACGTAGCAAATAATAGGAACCATACAAAAAAGTAAGCCATAAGGTTCCTTTCAATCTTCCATATCTGCGATTATATCCCATGTTACGGAAAACGATATGTGCTCTATTTGGCGATGGAACTTCTACTCTAAACTTACTACAGAAAGGGAATACGTTAGAATATGTATTTCTTGCTTTTGGATGATAGTGTATTGCATTTGTTATAGTGCAAGTATGGAAACCTGCAGCCTGAGCTCTACGAGAATATTCTATTTCATCACCCCATATAAACATTTCTTTCTTTACATATCCTATTTTATCAACAACCTGCTTGTTGATAAATGTACCATTAAAAGGATTGATATCCGTGGTAATTATAGGATATTTTTGAGCCTCATCTTTTGTTACAGCAGTTCCATTCTCTAACCTTAAACCAAATGCCAGGCTATCATTATTTTTTATATCACATACTAGTGCATTAGCAAATAAATAATTATTATCAACAGCACCTGCAAGTAGATTCTTCAACTGATTTGAATCTGCCTCTCCATCATCATCCATCAACCACATCCACTCATAACCCTTTTCATGAGCATACTTTAAACCAGTATGAAAGCCGCCTGCACCACCCAAGTTATCTTGTATTATAGTAAAAATATCATTTTGTGACTCTAACCAAGATTGGGTTCCATCAGTACTGCCATTATTCACTACAACTATATCGAATTCTTTATAAGATTGATTTCTCAGACAAGAAATACACTCCTTTAAACATGAAATTCTATTGTATGTAACAACTATACAAACTATATTATTCATATAAAACAAATTTCAAAAACGATTATATGCTATTATTGTTTTTTCTGTTTATTAATGATAAGAGCAATGATATTGTACTACATTTGAATAGAGATTCAATAATCAAGTACATAAGCGCGCCACATATTACAAAAACAATTATCAGATTCCATGCATCAAAAAATTGCTTGAGAAGAAATAGTAAAGGAATTAATGCAATAGCTCCTATAAAGTTTTGTAGCATAACAGTCCACATTTCTATCCTTACCAAGGTTTTTTTATAAACCATTAAACCAGATACCAGTAAAACTAATAACTCTGCTACAACAGATGATACTGATGCTCCAACAGCTCCTAGTATTGGAATAAGTGCACAATTCAAAATAAAATTAGATATAGTACCAACTAACATCGAATACAGGAACAATTTGTCATATCCCATTCCTATTAAGATCTGCATTCCTGTGAGATTGTTGAAACCTATTATAACAATCAAAAAGCTGAGAATAATCATCGGGATTACAGACCCGACAAATTTAGCACCAAAGAATAAAGGAATAAAAGTTGGGGATACACATGACAACCCTACTGCGATAGGAAATGCCAGAAAAGAGACGACAGAGAATGATTTACTTATCAAAACATTAATATTATCATAATCCCTTATACTCATATAATATGCCACTCGCGGGACTGCGACCAGGGAAATGCTAGTTACTGCAGATAGTATCACTCTGGATATGTGCATTGCATTTGTATAATATCCAACCTCATCATAGTCAGTAATAAAGCCCAACATCAAGGTATCAAGCACTGTATAAATAGAAATTGCTATTGATGAGATGAAAAGAACAAACAATGGATTTAGATGTGGTCGCAAACCTTTAAGTGTTAACTTAGGTCTGATTCCTGATAGCCACATCCTAGCATAATTCCACAAATCAGCAATTACTCCACCAAATACACTAATAATAACATAAATAACAAGATCATCCTTCTCCTTTACAAATGCGAAAAGACTGATTACACTTAATGTACGTATTGTGAGAGCTACTTTTGTTATTGTACCAAACTCCTCTATTCCCTGGTAATACCAATTAATTTTAAAAGGTGCCAAATAAATGAGGAAGCCAGCAAACAAGAAAATGACATAGTTTTCAGAAAACTGTCCGATGACTAAGATTGTAAGAACATAAATGAAAGAGACAATAATTGTTGTTATTGCAGCAATTGACATCAACTGTGATACCAATGTTTTCAATGCATTCTTATCATTTCTTGCTTTTGATACCTCACGAACTCCATATGTTGGTATGCCTAACAAGGCAACCAATGCGAAATAGCCCGCATATGTTGTAGCAAAATTAAACAATCCTACTCCATCAGGTTCAAGTACACGTGAAATATAGGGAGCTGTAATCAGCGGGAATATTACAGAGGTAATATTCAAAAGAACATTATATAAAGTATTCTTTTTAAGAGAATGAGTCATAAAAAGTCTAAATACTATTATATTTCCAAATCAAGTACTTTTTCAATTATTGGGGCCATATCGTAATACTTATACTCTGCAAGTCGACCTCCAAAGAGCACCTCCTTTTCCTGTTCAACCAAGGTGTGATATTGCTCTGCTAATTTATTGTTTTTGTCATCATTAACAGGATAATACCTTTCCATACCCTCTTCATACTCAGTAGAGTACTCTTCAGATACTACAGTCTTCGGGCAGGAATATATAGCCTGACCAAACATCTCAAAATGTTTGTGTTCAATAACGCGTGTATATGGCTTCTCATGTGAGGTAAAATTCACAACTGCATTTCCTTGGTAGTTAGGAATATCATACACCTTTGTTATAAACTTCACCGTACGCCAGTCAAGTTTACCATAACAGAAATTAAAATACTCATCAATGGGTCCTGTATAGACGAGATGCTTTGCGTATTGGCGCCATTCTTTATAATCCGAATTAAAGAAATCAACACCAGTTCTGCACTCCACACCTTCTAACAAGGCTTCTATTAGTTTATTATATCCCCCAACAGGAATGCCTTGATAATCATCATTAAAGTAATTATTATCAAATACAAATCGAACTGGCAATCTTTTAATAATAAAAGCAGGAAGTTCGCTACAGGGGCGCCCCCATTGTTTCTCTGTATACTCCTTGATAAGCTTTTCATAAATATCTTTTCCAACCAAGCACAAGGCTTGTTCCTCCAAATTACGGGGGGCAGTCACTCCATCCTTATTCATCTTAGCAATAGCCTCAGCCTTCTGCTCTTCAATTTTGGACGCAGCCTGTTCAGGTGTAGTTGTACCCCACATCTGGTAAAAGGTATTCATATTAAAAGGAAGATTAAACATCTTTCCATGATAATTAGCTATAGGACTATTGGTATAACGATTAAAAGGAACCAGTTTATTAACAAAATCCCATACTCTTTTATTGCTTGTATGGAATATGTGAGCTCCATATTTATGAACGTTTATACCCTCGATATTCTCACAATAAACATTTCCTCCTAAATATGGGCGTTTATCAATAACAAGACACTTTTTGCCCTCGTGTTTTGCACGATAAGCAAAAGTGGCTCCAAACAGTCCTGAACCAACGATAAGATAATCGTATTTTATCATAATTATAAATGCTTAACTAAATCTTTTGCTTTTTGGTACTCTTGAGGATTACCAATGTCTATCCATGTTCCATTAAGCGGATAGCGGATAACCTTTTTCCCCTCAGAAATAAGCTTCTCTACCAAATCAGTAGCATTAAAGAATTCATTTTCCGGGATTTCATCCAATGCTCTACGCTTAATAAGGTAAATACCAGCATTAGCATAATAAGTATATTTGGGCTTTTCCAATAACCCCAGAATATTACGTCCATCCAGGTCTAAAATTCCATATGGAATGCTTACATTGTATGGAATAGCGGCAACCGACATCTCTGCATTATTCTGTTGGTAGTGTAAGAAGAAGTCCTCATAATCGATATTTGTAAAAACGTCGCTATTCATCAAAAGGACTGTATCATTATAGAATTTTGGTACAAATTTGATACTTCCTATAGTTCCCAAAAACTTAGGTTCTCGGACGGTCTGTATCTGGATACCATTTCTTGGTTCTTCATAATGCTCCTCAATTTGCTCTTTCAGATAATTGACAGTTACACTGATATGATTTACACCATAAGATATCAGCCTGTCAACATTATGATCAATAATAGCTTTATCTCCTACCGGGAGTAAAGGCTTTGGAGTTTTTTCTGTAAGAGGGCGGAGACGTTCACCCTTTCCGCCAGCCATCATCACTGCGTCAATAGGGAGACGAGTCCTATATTTTTCCAAATCAATTATGTCAACAATATGTTTATCATCATCCAAAATCGGAACAAGTTTCATCAGCATCTTCTTCTGGCGTCGAATTTCTTGCACATTTTTGGCGTCATCAACACGCATATAATTAAAATTGCGATGCATTATCTTTTCGGCCTTGTCGTTAACCGACGCACCCGCAATCAGTGCCCTGCGAGAATCACCATCAGTAAGGGTTCCCACCATATGATTCTCATCATCAACAACAAAAAGGACAAGCGGCTCTGGTGCCAGTTTATTGATACAAGCAAGCGCCTGAAGCAAGGTTACATCGCTATGAATAATATGTCTTTCTCCTATCATACCAAATTTTCTTTTATAACAAACTCTGCGAACTTCCAATCTATCATATTATCAAGATCAACAGAATGTATATCATCCATAACATACTTCACCCTGCGAGTAAATTTACCAAGAGGCATCTTCTTCAATTGTTCTGCATTGATAACATAGATAGCACCATTATATTCGTAAGTAACAGGTGCATCCTGGCGACGAACGAAACCTGTACTATCCAATGTTTTCTTTAGGAATCCTTCTTGATCATCTTCAAAGCAATTGTAGTAAGGATTGGTCCTTGTCCTATTAACGGACACAACCATATCAATATCCGAGCGATAAAGCTTTAAAGCTTCTTTTACATGTTCTGCTGTGCGGAAAGGAGAGGTATTCTGGAGAAGTAGTACCACATCATAGTGACGGCCTTGTTTTTCGTAGAAATCCAATGCGTGAAGTAAAACCTCGTAAGTTCCTGCTGTATCTGTAGCCAACTCTGCCGGACGGACAAAAGGCACATTCAACCCATAATCCTCTACACACTTTATGATGTCAGGGTCATCGGTAGACACACATATATCTTCATCCTTGGCTACACCCCTAGCCACATCAATAGTGTAATGAATAAGGGGTTTACCATTTAGCGGCTTTATATTCTTATGAGGAATACCCTTACTGCCTCCACGGGCGGGTATAATAACTAAGCATTCCATCCTGGCAAATTATAAAATGGTTTCTTGATAATTCCTTCCAAAGGGTATGTACTAATAACGTCAAAGATAGACTTTACAATATCAGGTTTCTCATAAGGGTTTTGAGAGTTTCTGACAATTCCCTGGAATTCTTCAGAGAAAATGTATGAGAGTCCAGCCTTAATTGATTCTGCATCCGGGGCGCAATGATAAACACTGTCGGCCGCGATTCTACCCTTCTGTCGATCACCTATATCAAGCGTAGGGATATGGAAAGACGGAGCTTCAACCACGCCACTTGAAGAGTTGCCTACAACAGCTCCGGCATATTTCATAGTAGAAAGATAGCGTTTGTAGCCTAAAGACTTAAATGCACAGGCTCTGTCACTATGCTCTTTAACAAACTGATTGATTTTCTCCATTATCACATGTCCACCCGTGTCAGAGTTGGGCATCGTGAAGATTATTCTCAAGTCCTTACGATCATCAAGGACAGATAAAAATGCATCGATATCCTTCTCAACATTATCAGCAGAGAGCGTTACAGGATGATAAGTCACCAATAGTGTTGAACGGTCTACTTTAAAGTTAAGCGACTTCTCCAGTTCGTCTTCTGTCATCAAAGGAGAACGAAGAATATTCTCAATACCTATTGAACCTACATTAAACACCCTTTCAGGTAGCTCACCTAACTGAATTACTCGGCGACGATAAACATCAGTTGAGACGAAATGTAAGTGACTCATCTTTGTGATGCTATGGCGTATAGCATCATCGTAAGCACCCTCTGTCACATTACCGCCACCAATATGTGCGATAGGGATTTTATGAATCATAGCTGCAATGGCAGCAGAAAGGATTTCATATCTGTCACCCAGAATCAAGACCAAATCTGGTTTTAATTCAGAAAAGGCTTCTGACATACCAGAAACAGCCTTTGACATTGCCTTTAAAGTTGCTTCGGAATTATCCGGAGCGGTATCCTCTAAGATGGGTACTTTTTTGTCAATGACAAAACCATCTGATTCTATCTCCTTGTATGTTTCACCGAACAAAGGAGAGAGGTGCATATTGGTTGCAACCAGTTTCAATTCAGTCAGTGGGGAGTCAGCTATCATCCTTATCAGACGGTTTAGCAAACCATACTCTGCACGAGAACCAGTAACCACACAAATTCTACGGCTCATAGCTCTATCTTTTCTTCTTCTTCAAAATCACGTTTTGCAACCTTGCCAATCACTTCCTTCCAACGCATAGGAGAGATACCATCACCTGGACGTTTAGTGGTCAGGTTTTCCTCTGTAAAAAGTTCGCCTTTCTTGATATCTCGAGCGGCAACAATGCTCTTACGGGCTATGATAAGATTGCGTCTTTCGCTTTCAGTTATGCGCTTAATGCCATCGCCTAAAGCCTTCTCGATATTACGAATGGCTTTTACCATCTCTACCAACTCATCGGGTTCCAGACTGGCTTTATGGTCGGGACCTTCCATATTGCGGTCAAGGGTAAAATGCTTTTCAATCACATCAGCGCCTAAAGCAACGGCAGCAATTGGGACTTCAATTCCAAGAGTATGATCAGAATAGCCAACCTTAACACCAAACTCCTTTTCAATAGCGTTCATTGCCTTAAGATTTACATCTTCAAAAGGAGTTGGATATTCAGTATTGCAATGGAGAAGGATAAGATTCTCCTTATCCAGTCCATTCTCAAGCAAAACCTTTACTGCATCACGCACCATCTCCATATCACTCATACCAAGTGAGAAAATGGTAGGTTTATTATAACTTGCGATTTTGCACAAGAAAGGATAATTAGTTACTTCTCCAGATGGTATCTTCCACATATCCATATTCAGGGATGCAAGAAACTCTACACTCTGTGGGTCAGTTGATGTTGAGAAGAACTTAACTCCTTTCTGGTTGCAATAATCACGAATCTCAAGATAACCTTCATAAGGTATCTCGAGTTTTTTTATCATCTCCAGCTGTGTATTCTCTTCCGAGCCTGTAGTCTCTTTCTGATACTGAGCCTTTTCAGCTTTTTTAGTTACAACACCTTCAGATTTAAAAGTCTGAAATTTGATGTAGTCAACTTTTGCGGCTGCAGCTGCATCAACCAGCTTTTTTGCTAATTCTATAGAGCCATTGTGATTTACGCCAGCTTCCGCTATAATAGTAACATGCTTCATATATCGTTTTATTTAAAACTCTCTATATCCTAATAGTTTCACCTTATTTGCTTCGTATGATTCTGGATGCATAGTTTGCCATTGCTGTACTATTTCATTAAAAACAGCCTCGTTATGAACCCTCTTACCTATCCAGAACTCACCAAGTGTCTTAGAGAAATCTCGTTTGAACTTCAGCAAAGAATCATTGTCATCTCCCGTTGTACCACCGCCAAAATGGAGCCATTTGCAGCCACGCTCTTTTGCCTTCTGAATACCATACCACAGTATTAAATTGTTGGCAGCATAGCGTGAATACTCACGATCTCTGGCAGAGAGATGATAATGTGCATAGTCATCACTGAACATAAACATTGATCCTGCAATGACTTTTCCATCATAAATGGCTAAGCATAATAAGCTCTCGCCTTTAAATGTCTGTTTATACTCGCTATAATACTCTGGTGGAAAGAAATAAAAATCTTCAGCATGAAGGTCTGACATAGTACCATTGTAGAGTTTGCGGAATGTCTCATAATCATCGCTTTCCTCAATAGTTACGCCCTCCTTCTCCGCCTTACGTATCATATTTCTATTCTTTGAAGAGATTTGATGCATCCAGATATCATCATCTGTGAGATCCAGGGCAACGGTATGACGGCTATAAAATGTCTTCATCTTAGGAGATGCCTGTTTTTGGTTATTAAGCAAAGGATGAAAACGAGAGAATTCTGCAACAACATCATTCTCCTGACACCAAGCATCAAATGATTCCCAGAAAGCATTAATCAAGCCTGGATCATTATTAGAGGCGATAATACCATTATACCCATAAGCACCCTGAATATCATAATACTCTTTATCCAATTTATAACCTAGAGGCGTGATAGGGTTGCGCAAGAATGGGTACATGACTAAATCACCATCCTTCTCAAACACAAAGCAACATGCCTCTCCGTCACCATAATTCTGATAAAGAGAATAATACTCTGGCGCAAAATAGATATCTCTCTTCTCTGCGGGTATCCGCTGAAGATATTCTGTCCAATCTGTTTTATTCTCTAAAGTCAATAGAACACTCATTGTTATTTACTTGGTATGTCTATTTCTTAGTACTTGACTTCTGGGATTCGTCACGGAACTCCATAAATCTGTCATACTTCATTTCCTCTTTATATTGCTCATACAACTTGTGCACGTCATACTGAGGTTCATAGCCAAGTTCATCGATGGCATTCTGAATGTCCATCTTAAAATAACCTACACCTGCGCTATTAGTAGGGATGTATTTGATAGTTGACGGTTTATCCTTCGGAGAGAACACATCAATGATTGCCTGACACTGCTCCTGCTGTGTGACAGGTTTGCCAGTTCCAATATTATAGAAACCTTCTTCTCTATCAACAAGGGCTGCTTTACAAAGCATCTGGCTAAAGTCATATACATGCACCATATCTTTTGCCTCATTTGGATCGCCCCAAATTTCAAGTGGCTCGCTATTGATAGCACGGAAAATCTGCTTATAGAATGGACGCATAGTTTTAACGCCCTTCGGGAAATAATAATGATAAGGACTATAACTATAAATTGTTGGCAAACGGAAGATAAAACTCTTGATGCCATATTCCAAATGATAGTGCTTTATCATCTCAATCATCATATTCTTACAGATGACATACATAGCATGATCGCCAGTATATGAGAACTTAGGTGTAACGTATGGATGAATAATCTCATCAGGTGAATACTCAGCAACATCAAATACCGTCTGAGTAAATAAAATACGGTCTGCCTTAACTTTACGACAATATTCCAATACGTTCAAACCGCCCACGACAATACTATCCATGTACATACGAGGGTCGTATTCATCCATATAAGAAGGAATGGTAGCAGCCAACAACATCACGGCATGTACATTCTCCTGAGGAAGCACATCAAAATCCTCTTTCTTTGACAAATCAACACGGCAATAAGGAATGTCGTATTTGTCAAAGAGTTTGGTTTCTCTGCGTCCTGAAGCTATTATTTCATATTTTTCTGGGTCAAAGAAGTTCTTTGCATAAAGGGTTAAATAGGAACCCACATTTCCTGTGGAACCGAAGATGATAATTTTCTTTTTATCCATATTATCTAAATTTTGATTTTGTCTATAAATTGTCTTTAAGGACGTTTATTATTTCGTCCATCTCCTTGCGCCCATAACGCTGATCTGTTATAAGAGAAAGCTCCTTTTCTGCCATTACCTTACCCCTTTGTAAGTTCAACCCTTCAAGAGGCCAATGAACAGGGCAGAAAATTACTTTCTGAAACATCGCTTTGCGAACTACATCCCTGTTTTCTAAGGTAATTGGAATGAACAGAGGAACATGTCCTTCGTTCAAAGGTAGGATAGGTTGGATGCCAATATGTTTCAGTTGTTCTAACAAATAACTGGCATTGTTCAAGCGTCTAACCTTTACATGCTCGTCATTGACAAAATGATACAATTTTTCTGCTATACGGCTCATACCACAATCAATTTCTTCATCAATGAGGTCTTCGCCCTTCTCAAACATCTCAAGGTAAATTTTATCATTAAAGTTACCTTCACGCATTGATTTTAGTAATGCAGCCGCAGCTTTATACTGTCCGAACGTATTGGGTTTGTCAACGATTGGCATATTATGCTTGGTCTTAACCAGACCACCATCTGGCACAGCAAAGGTCTTTCGTAGGCTTGTAAACTTAAAATCTACCTCTCCAAGAGGTTTCAAGAACTCGTAGTATGCTTGAACATCATCTTCTATAATAATAGAGTTTTCATCTATACTGCGAATCACCTTAACCTGATTCTCAAGATTCTTTAGACCAAAGTAATTGATGATGAGTACGGTAGTTCCTTTTTTAAAAAGTTTTTGGAACTCTTCAGGTATTATCTCTAACTTTTCATCTATAGGATAAAACGTGTATTCTAAGCCTAAAGCTTTAACTGGTACCAATACTGAACTGCACAAATAATCCGGCAATAAAATATGATAGATTGCCTTATTATGCTTAAGATAGTATAAGATCTGATATAATGCAGCCCTTCCTGAAGAATAAGTATATACGTCAGGAGTTGCAGAATGTCGCCATTCAGCATTCAAAATATCTGTTACCGGTATAGGAAATTCTCCACCTATCATTTCGAATAAAATTCATTATTAAACCATTGGAATCTATTTTCCAACCAATTCTTCAAGAACTGGACTTCATTGAAATACCCACCCCAAATAGCTTGTTGATCAAAATTCTCTTTATAAAGATTTTGCCATCTATTATTATTCTCAATTACAGAATATCTAATATAATCAGCATAATTATCGATGTTACGATATATATCATAACGGTGATTATAAAAATAGCTAAAACGCTCTTTTACCTTATTTACAAAAACAGGGTCTTCATACATCCTATTAAACCATGAAGCGTCCTTAATGTAGTAGCCATCAGCAGGGGTTGTTTCATTGATATTATTATTTCCAAATGCAGTGTCAAAATCCCAAACAGGCCCCATCTTGAGCTTTCCACCTTTTTTCAAGCTCATATAACAACTCGTACCCAAAACGGCATCACCATTCCTAGACAGCTCATTTATCAAATACCAATCTACAAAAGATGTTATATCAAAATAATTTTGCCAGCCTTCCTCCTTATCTGTGAAATTATCAGAAAATAAAACGCTGTCAGCTTTTGTCACATATTCTTTTATAAATTGTACCCGATCATCAGCTATATCCATATCAGGTTCTTTAATATTCACGGGTGATTTCAGATGCTCAACAAAAAAATAGGTTGCAATTTCATCTACAGCTCTAAAATCAATCTCTAGTAGATATCCATCATCTCCTACATTTACACGATTCTTTGAGATACTTAGTTTATCGCCCAACTGATAAATGCCCTCATATTTACCATTCAAAAACAAATCTACGAAATGAAATTTTGGCGTATAATCCAAATCGCTAATTTCACTCATAAAAAAGGCTGTTTGGTTCCTTAATGAGGTCTTATCAATCACGTTTGCCAATAATACATATGATTTTTCCTGAGGGCCATCAAAGAGAGAGATTTTCTTGTCGAACTTCAACCTATATGGCTTCTTTGGATAAGCAGTAAAAGGATATACATCCCATGTAGTATTACCACGGCCTCTTATGTTTACTTCTGCTTCAACAACATCTCCAGCGGCTCGAGTAACTACATTCTCGACTAATTTAAAATTAGCTTTCAAATAGTCAACTTTTGACACAATTTCTTTTCTGTCTTCTGTGTCAATTGTTATAATAGGCAACCCATTATAACTATAAACGTAAACCCAATAATCTTTTTGGGCAGAACCTGAAAATACTGATAATCTTACAGGTTTTTTATAATCACAAACCGACTCTTCACTAATAGCTCTGGAATGATTAATAGTAATTGAGTCACCCGAATAAGTAAAGTTTGCAATTAAACTCTTATCAAATAAGACATGAGGCACCCTACATTCAACAATACTATCATTTACTATTCTTCCTGCTACATTTGTTGATAGTTGGTATGGATTTTGAGATATTAAAAATATGAAAGATTCTAGTTTGGGATTAAGAACACATTTTTCTTTTTCCTCCAAATTGTCAAGCCATGTCTCAATAGAACTCAAATTCTTATTACATGACTGTAACAAGAACAATAAGCCCAAAATGCAAATATAACATGCAAATAAGACAGGCCTACTCATGTTCTTAGTCCCGTGAGAACCTATCATAATCTCACACTACTTGGAATATTTACAACTCGATCAGCAAACCAGATAGTATTCTTCAGACCATCATTCTCGCATTTCTCGAACATAGGAAGTCTGTTCATAAGTTCCCATATTGGACGAGTCATGACACCATTATCGTTTGTCTGCTCAAGGAATTCGAGTTGTGCCTCTTTATCCTTTAATATTACAGCATTAAGCCAATAATTTGAGAATGTATCAGGTGAATCCACGAAGAACTCAATTTCGGGGATATTCTTGAAATACTCTTCGTATTCAGCAGCTACCTTACGCTTGCTGGCAACATACTTATCTAAGTTTTCCAACTGAGCGCAACCCAAGGCTGCATTGATATTTGGCATACGGTAGTTGAAACCAATATGGTCATGACGGAACTCCCAACGATGTGGAATCTTGGCCTGTGTTGTAATGTGCTTGGCATAGGCACCAAACTCTTCATCATTGAAAAGCATCATACCGCCACCACCAGTAGTAATAGTCTTATTACCGTTAAAACTGATGGCGCCTACCTTTCCAAAGGTTCCAGTATGCTTACCTTTATATGTAGAACCTATACTCTCTGCAGCATCTTCAACTAATTCAATATGCCATTCCTTACAAAGAGCAGCAATCTCTTCAATTCTTACAGGGTGACCAAAGGTATGCATTGGCACACAGGCCTTGATTCTGCGGCCAGTGTTCTTGTTGTAACAAGCATACTCATCTTCCTGATATGCAAAATCATAACTCTTATCAAGCTCATTGATGCGGGTGTTCTTGCGAACTTCTGCATTCTTCTGGAGCCACTCCTTCATAGCATCAGGAGAAAGACCCATTGTTGAGCGGTCAACATCAATAAACACAGGATGCGCACCAATATAACTCAATGCATTACAGGTAGCAATGAAAGTAAGTGCCTGGGTAAGTACTTCATCGTCTTTCTTTACGCCAACAAGCAGCAAACTCATGTGAAGAGCATTAGTACCACTCACACAGACTACTGCTTTCTTAGCACCAGTATATTTCGCCATGTCCTCTTCGAAGTGATCAACAAACTTACCTACTGAAGAGACAAATGTTGTATCGATACACTCGTTGAGATAATTTTTTTCGTTTCCTGCAAAAACAGGCACTGACAATGGAGTAAACTCCTGATTGCCGTATACCGACTTTATGAATTCAATTGTTTTTGAAAAATCTGCCATAATTACATCTTTTGATCTAAGTTTTTACCTTTTTCTTCGTGTTCGAAGTTTGGAATGAACTCTTTAATTGCATCCACCACTTGGGCTTTGGTGAAACCTTCTTTAGCAAAGATTCCTTCAAGTTTTTCAAAGAATCCATTCACTTCGTCCATATTATGACGTGTGGTCTGCTCCACTACGCCCAAAGACTGGAATCGCTGCATATCTATTTTCTCACCAGGTACATAGAATTCCTCATATGCTTTCTCACCTGTAGTGTCGCTGCCGAAGTATACAACGGGATAGATATCTGAATCATAATCCATCTCTGAAGCGTAATGCTTAGCTTCAGCATCAGAGCCACATTCTTTTTTAGAAAAGCCTTCAGCTTTAACAAAGTCATCACAGATAGAACTAAATGTAAGCATCTGGTCTTCACCAAGTTTAGGGAAAAACACTTCGCCTGGCTTTCCTAAAATACAGGCCAACATACAAATCTGACCAGATTCCTCAGGGCTTACAAAGTAACGTTTTACATCAGATGGAGCAGCAAGAGGCTGTTTCTTCTGAAGGCGATGAATCCATCCGTCAGGAAGTGAGCCATTGCTGAATGCTACATTTGCAAAACGAGCTGTAGTGACCTTGAAATACTTATTATATGCCATCACAAGATCTTCCATAATACGCTTGCTGGCACCCATAATATTAACAGGGTTAGCAGCCTTATCTGTAGAGACGCAGAAGAAATGCATTGGTGGATAAACTGTCAACAAATCCATCAACTTCTTGGCCTTGATGTCGTTGTTCTCAATCAGTGCCTGCACACTGTAGCGGTCTTTCTCTGAACGTACATGCTTATGGGCAGAGAAGTTTGCTACTATATCAAATCCTTTCTCTTCTCTAAAAATACGCTCAAAGATAGGGTCTGCAAAGTTCAGTGTATAACAACGGAACTCATCGGGAACATAAAGACCTTCGGTACTTCTTACGTCACGAACAAGTTCTGCAAGTCCATTCTCGTTAAGGTCTACAACCACAACGCTTTTAGGTTCAAAACGCAAAACAGCCTTAATGAAACTTGAGCCTATACTTCCGGCTCCACCTATTACACAGACTTTTTTACCTTTTATCTCATTCGTCAGTATTTCTTTGTTTGCCTCAATATCGGACACAAACATACTGACTGGACGAAATGTTACACTATCAGCAATGAATTTATCTAAATTAAACATAATCAGCAATTAATTAAAACACAAAAGGACTATCGAAGTCTTTTAGTAATGGATGCTTAGTATCTTTATCGCTCAGAATAGCTTTATCTGTAGGAATACGCCAATCGATGCCCAATGAGCCATCAAGTAAACTAATACCTCCATCAGCCTCAGGATGATAGAACTCATCACACTTATACTGGAAGACAGCTGTTTCACTAAGTACAGCGAAACCATGGGCAAAACCCTTAGAAATGAAGAACTGGCGATGATTATCCTCCGTTAGCTCAACTGCTACATGCTGGCCATAAGTGGGGCTACCCTTACGGATGTCAACAGCAACATCAAGCACAGCCCCCTTTACACAGCGAACAATCTTGCTCTGTGTGTAAGGTGGACGCTGGAAATGCAAACCACGCATTACACCATAACTTGATTTGCTCTCGTTGTCTTGAACGAAAGTAATAGGGGCTACCTTCTCGTCGAACTCTCTCTGAGAAAAGCTCTCGAAGAAATAGCCACGTGCATCCTCAAAAATACGTGGTTCTATAATATAAACTCCGTCAATCGCAGTTCTAATTACTTCCATATCCCAGTATTATCGGAGTATATTAACTAAAAGCGAAGCCACAGAAACCAAAATAGATGTTGCAGAGAACCAAAGAGTGGTCATTGAACCAACACGTGCATCCTGCTTTTTAATATTACTTGGTTCAACGTAAACGATATCGTTCTGCTGCAAATAGTAATAAGGCGAATTTATGATATTAGCATCGGTAAGATCTAAAATATGTATATCCTTTTTGCCTGATGCATCTTCGCGAATAAGTCGAACTCTGTCTCGAACACCATAAATTGTCATATCTCCTGCCTGAGCCAAAGCCTCGAAAATATTAATTTTTTCACGAGACACCTGGAAACTTCCTGGATTCTTAACCTCACCCAAAACAGAAATAGAATAACTTGACATTCGAACTGCAACAATAGGCTTTTCCGTATCTGCCAAATAAGGTCGAATCTTATCAAGAATCATCGCCTCACATTCTGTCTTAGTAAGACCACTAACCTTTATTTTGCCAACTATAGGGAAATCAATTGTACCATCATTAGCAACCAAATAATCTTGAAGAACAGGCTGTGATGTAAGATTCTTATCTTTACTTTGAGACACTGTTGTAGGGATTGTCAGATTAAAAGGAATTGCAGCTTCAGAATTAATTGTTGAAACAGATACTGTCAAAATATCCTTTGGCATAATACGGGCATCAAAGAGAACTTTACTCGGCTCTGTATTAACTTTATCTGAATTCTGCAAATATGCTATCTTTTCAGAAGATCCGCATGCCGAAAGAATCAACGTTGCAGATATCAAAGTCAATAAGTTCTTAAAAAAGTATTTATTAATTTTCTTTGTCATATCAATAGCATTTAATATAAATCTTACATTTGGCAAGTGTGAATCCTTTTCAATTTTAGCTACAGAAGATTTTGATGTAGCACCCACCTTAATAACATAACAAGTAGCATCAGCAAAAGTAGACAGTTGGTATGCATCATTATACTTTCCTAATGAAGGAGTATCAATAATAACATAGTCATTATTAGCCTTTGCTGTAGCCATCTGATTGGCAAAATCAGAACTTGCTATAATATCTGCAGGATGCTGACCTCCATTTAAGCCTCGGAAATCTGCATTGAAATAAAAGACTTTTTTGCCAATAGCTGATAGACTATCCGTAAGGAACTTGGCAAGATAAGTTTTGCCATCACCATCAGCATCAGAAACAAGCATAATAACCTTTTGCCCCTCTTCTAATCCAAGAAGCAAATTGGTTCGAAGATTTCGAATTGCCTCATTTTGTCCTGAAAGAGGAATTTCACCAACAATTGGAGATTTAACGATTGCTTCGATATCTTTCTTAGTATCTACGGTTTCCTTAAATATTTGAATTACAATAACCAAAACCAATGGTAATATTATGCCCATTAACAATGCAAAAATAAGAACCATCTTAAGTTGTGGTTTTGCACTGCCTTTTACTGTCGTAGTTGTTTCTATCAGCTTACCCTTATCAGCAACATTAGCCAATTCCATTGCAGTCTCTTCACGCTTCTGAAGCATTACAAGATATACACCCTGCTTAATCTCACGCTGACGACCAATCTCTGTCAAAACACGTTCCTGCTGTGGAGCACTACCAACACGGCCCATATAACGGCCATACTCACGTTCAACATTGCTGCGTTTCAACAAGATAGACTGACGATCACGTTTCATGGCAGTCTTTATAACAGGATGGAGTTCTTGAATAGACTCTGTTAGTCGCTGAACCTGAGGAGCCTTATCACTCATACTCTTCAAGTATTCTTTACGTTGTGTTACAAGATCATTATGCTGGGCTATCAAAGAAGTGCTCTGCATAGCAGCTGAACCATTGTCTCCGCCTTTTTTACCAATTGAACTTCCGACACTCATTGAAACAGGGATAATCTCATAAAGATTTGCCGGATCATTTACATACTCACTAAGATAGTCATGAAGCTGCAATTGTGTACCTATTTCAACCAACTCAGTTTCATACATGCTCTTCTTTGTCATAACCTCCTGAGCATCTACTTCTGGCTCAGTAATCTGGAATTGCTTTTTATAGCGTTCCCAATCTGCATCAGAAGAACCAAGTTCAGCATCAACTCTAGCCAAACGGGCATTAACAAACTCGTCTGTCTTACGGGCTTCTTCGTTCTTATCGTCATTAGCTCGCTGATTATAAGCAACAACCAAATTATTAACAAAGTCAATTCCTCGAAGCGCATTTTCATCAGAAATAGTAATTCCAAGGATATTAGTAACCTTCTTAGAAGGTGGATCTACAACAAGATTCTTGATGAATGTTTCTGCACTCTCCATTGGAGGATTGATTGAAACAATCAACTTATAGTCATCAGCATATAACTGTTTTTGCTTCTCTGGAACATTGACATTCTCGGTAATTGTCAACACACCAGCTTCAGTTTTTATTGTTGCAGGAAGAGATGCAAATGACTGGTCTAGAAGTTTATTACTCTCATTATTGTTCTTAACCATAGTAGATACAGTATATCCACTATTATCTTTAGTAATTGTAAGTCTTATCTTATGTACGTTAAGAGGAAGTTCGGAATCCAACCACGCAACATGGGCTGGATCCAATGTAACTGTAACAGGCTGATCCTGATAAAGGAGTTTCTTTCGTCCCCATTTACTCAAACGATATTCTGTATAAAGTCCCAAATCCTTAACTACATTACGTACCAAGATATTTGAGGTCAATATTTCTTTTTCCGAGTCTATACCCAATGAACCGCCAACACTACCTCCTAAGGCACTGCCCAATCCCATAGGAAGAGAATTAAGCATAGCCATTCCTGCAGACAATCCACTACCCTTTTTAGATTTATCTATGATTTCCATCTTTCCTGTCACACTTACTACTTTAGGTGTACGCCACAAATACACCCCAGCTATCAGTAAGCACAGAAATACAGAAATGGCAAACCAATACCATTTCACAACAACCAAAGTACAAAGATGCTTAACATCAATCATAGAAGCAACCGCCTGCTGCCGAACTTGTGGCCTTGCAGAATTTACTTTCTTTTCGTTCATTTTTACAAAATAGCAAATAAAATCTTTCCCAACATCCATGCACAACATACTGATACACAGATCGTTAGTAAAATGATTAGTAACAATATATACGGAATAAATGGAGTTTAATTTGGAACTAGTTCCATTTTTCCGATGCAAAAGTAGCATAAATAAATGAGACTTCCAAAGAAAAAGGGATAAAAATGAAGATTTTAGCCAAAAAGGTGCGTTTTGTGGAAAATATAGTGTATCTTTGCAGCCAAAATAATGATTAATGGAAGAAAATAACGATATACAACAGTGGTATTGCCTCGGCTGCACCAGTCCCCAGAGAGAACTGAAGGTAAGGGACGATGTGCGCAGATATGGGTTGGAGGCTTTTGTGCCACTGAAATATGAGGTTAAGAAACGACACCACCAGGAGCAGCGTGTTCTGATACCGGCCATAGCCGGACTGATGTTTGCAAAGGGTACTCTGGAGGAACTTAAAGAATATGTAAGCCGCTCACAATTTACTGTATATCTAAGAAAATCAACTTTTTCGAACAAAGAAGACTATCTGACAGTGCCCACAAAGGCAATGGATGACTTCATAGCCGTGACAGTGGACCACGAGGCGCATATATCATATTTCAGACCTGAAGAGATAAAACTGCAGGCTGGTGATAAGATACGTGTGAAAGGTGGTATATATGATGGTAAAGAAGGTGTGATAATGCGTATAAAGGGTAAGCGCAATAAGCACTTGGTGGTGCAGATACCGGGGCTATTGGCAGCGGCGGTGGAAATGACGCCGGACCTTATCGAGCTGATGGATAAGGAGAAGAGATCTCTCGACTGCGCTCGAGATGACAATAGGGGGAAGGAAAGAGATGACAAAAGAGGGAAGGAAAGAGATGACATAAAGGAGAAACCTTCGAAAAATGTTGACGCGGATAAGAAGTATCTGTATGATACGGCACACAGATTGCTGTTTGAGATTACCAATAAGTATAAGGAGGATCAGGAGTACTATCTGCTGATGAGTGAACTGAAGCGTTGCAGAGCAAGACTCGTAACGTTTAAAGGATTTACACCTGCTACGGAGGCGGAACTGGCGTTGCCGATGTTTATGGCGGCGGTGGTGCTGGATGAAGGCATTCCTGAGGCGAAAGAGAGACTGGAAAAGGCGATAAGTAGGCTGAAAGATTCATCGAAGTTCAAGGCTAAATGCCTTGATATGATGAGATCCCTCGACTGCGCTCGGGATGACAGGGTTGGGGTAAGCGCTCGGGATGACAGGTTAGGGAAGGGCGCTCGGGATGACAGGGAGGAAGTAAAAATGTAAAAATGTAAAAAATGTAAGAATTATATAATTTCAAATTTTAACTGATTATGGAAATGATTAAGCTTGACATTACTAAGGCGGCTTGCTTCTTGGAGAAGGGGGCTGTGGAGAGTTTTGAACCTAAAGTAGCTGAGGCACAGAAGGCACTGGAGAACGGTACCTGTCCTGGTAACGACTTCCTGGGTTGGTTGCACCTGCCCAGCAGCATCAC
>AUXO012045208.1_pt1 | contig 29212 bp, 19 predicted proteins | sample 768731 | NCBI WGS metagenome assembly AUXO01 (sample SAMN02715735, study PRJNA202380) | gut metagenome | biome: sheep rumen | host: Ovis aries | place: New Zealand: Palmerston North
AGGACAAGAGATTGTAATTTGTATCATGCGGAAATAGTTGCTATTGATGAGACATGTAAAAAACTTGGTAGGTGGAGTTTATTAGATGCTACGATGTATGTAACTCTTGAACCTTGTTTGATGTGCTGTGGCGCAATTATTCAATCGAGAATTAAAAGATTGGTATATGGTGTGAATGAAGAAAGATTTGGAGCTTGTGAATCTGTTTTAAAAGCATTTGAATTAAAAAATAATCATAAGGTTGAAGTTAAAAAAGGGATTTGTAAGGAAGAAATAGAGGCATTAATTAAGGATTTTTTTAGTGAATTAAGAAGAGTTAAAGAATAAAAAGAAACGGAGAAATAGAATGTATAAAGCAGTAGTTGTTAGGTTTGAGACTAACGGAGGAACTCCAGTTAGTCCAATGACAATTGAATATGGATTTATGATTCATGTGCCAGATAGTACTAAAATGGGATATAGTTTTAGTGGATGGTGCAAGGATAGTGAATTAAAAGTTTCATTTGATCCTAATAAAATTATTGAAGAAAACTTAACACTATATGCAAAATGGGAAAACTATGCTCCCAAAAAATTTATAAATGATATCAGCGTTTATACAAATCTTTCTAATGTGGTAAAGGATTATCAAGAATTATATGGCAGTGATATAAAAGAAACTATGAATGAAGAAGAATCTGGTATCACAAACGAAAAGAAAAGAGAAGAAAAGAGTAATTATATAAAAGAATTAATAAAAGATTTTAATTCCGAAAGTATCGCGTATAAACAAGTTTCGTTAGAACTTAATAAGATAAGTATTAAGGCTGAAAAAGCAAGACTTAAAATGGAAAAAAGAGTTGAGAGAAGAGGTAAAGAAAGATGCGCTAAAATTATTTCTTCTTACAACGATATAGCATCAAAAGAAGGAGAAGTTCAAACTAAGTATCAAGAAGTTGTAAATAGATTAGATACAATTGAATCTAAATACGAAGAGTTTGCATCAAATAATAGATAATGACGTTATTAGATAGTGAAGTTGTAAAATTAAGAGGAAGAAATAAATGCAAAAAAAGTAGTTTTTTACTACTTAGTATGCTAACTAGTATGCATGTATTTTTCTTGGCAACAATTGTTGCTTATATTGCGCGTTACTACGTTCAATGGTTTACTATATTGATAATATCAATGATAGTTTATTTGTTCTTTGTGATATATCAAACAAACGCAAGTTATAAAAATTACTCTAAGTTTTTTGGGCAAGATGAAATTGTGATTACTGAAGAGAGGGTATATTACAATGTTTGTATGAACAAGAAAGGTAATTATATTAATTTCGATAGTTATGTTTTAATTAAGGACATCAACTTTGTACAAATTAAAAAGGGTCTATATCCTCAAAGGGTTTCCATCATCTTTAATGACTATAATGATTATATCAATATACATTGTTTGGATAATGCAAAAGAAATTACTGAATATTTATCTTGCTTAATTGAGAAAAAATAATTATAATGAATACGTAGGAACTCATTTTTGGTACCTATATCCAACATTAGACTGCGAACCAGGTCAGGTCGTAACTGAAGCAGCCTTAAACTTGTTTAGTGTGTGGGTATGGGGACTAAAGATGAGTTCCTTTTTAATGATAATTTTTTGTATCTTTAAGTTAACCTTAAGATAATAAATAAACTAATCACACTTTTAATTTTCTTTTGTTGTAATTGTCATTAATTATGTTATAATGTAATAAGGGAATTATTGGAAAAGGATAGAATATGAAAAATAATTTTAAATTTATATTAGTTGTTTTTTTACTATTGTTTGGTTTATTTGCCTGTGATACAGGTGAAAACAATAAGGATGACAAAGAGAATAATGATGATGAAAACATCAATATTCCAACTGAGTATAAAGGGTATTATAAAGAGATTGTTGCTGCATTAAATAATGATACAAATAATAAAGTTGTATCTAGTAAAGTAGAGATGATGTCAGAAGATGAATTCTATTTTAATGATGGAACAGTTGGCTCAATTGAATTCACTTCAAGTGATCCTTCATATTTATCAAATGAAGGAAGATATAAATTAAATACTCTTGGTAAAGATATTACAATTAATGTAAAAGTTACTATTGGAGAAGGTTCATTTGAATTTGATTATGTAGTATATGCAAAAGGATATATCAGTGAAGAAGAATATTTGTCTGAAGTATATAAATTAATTCCAGATAATATTAATACTGATATCGTATTTCCTACTGAGGAAAGTGAAGTTTTAAAGCATCGTAATGTTTCTTCAAGAATAGTTGTTACTTCAAATAACGAGGATATCGTTTCTACAAAAGGTAAATACACTTATCAAGGTGTAACTGATACATCTGTTTCTTTTAAAGTAACAGTTACAAATGATCAATTTACTATTACTGGTGAGTGTATTAAGAATGTATTAGGAAGACACGATAAAGAATATGTAGAAGCTGGAATTGCTTGGTTAAATGAGAATTTTAAAGAAAATTTAAATGCTACTGGCGATATTGATTTGCCAATAACAGATGATAAAGGATTTGTAAGTTTTATTTATGAATCTAGTAATAAGAAGATTTTTAATAATTATGGTGAAATGGTGACATTCATTGCCAATACTGAAGTTGAATTTACAGTAAAAGCTAAGATGAATGATTATGTTCAAACAACATCAGTCAAAGCTAAGACACTTGATAGAACTAAAATGATTGATTATATTTTAGATAGAATGAATGTTAATGAGTATCAACAACGTTATCTTGTTACATTTGTAACTAATAGTGCAACTGGAACTAAGTTTGATGATTATGGATATTTACATTTCATAAATAAAGATATCAATGAAAAAGATTTGATTTTAAGTGGTAAAGATAGTAGCGAATTTGTATACGCTAATAGCGCACATAATGCAAATTTACCATATAAAGAAGTTAAGCATGCAATGGTTCCTTGGAATAGCGCAAATAGACCTCAAATGACTAAGTCAAGCACTGAGTTTATTACTATTCATGATACAGGTGATAACTATTTTACAGCTGAAGGTTGGGGTCATAATATTATGACTGATTCAAGACAAGTTTCATGGCATTTTACAGTTGATGATAAAGATATTTATCAACACATGCCATTAAATGAAGTTGCTTGGCATGCTGGTGATGGAAGTAATAGATTTAACTTAAAGGACACTGGTGTTAAATATGCTGGTAGAAATCCGGAATTAGAATTTAGAAAAGACAATTATTTATATATAAATGGTGTTAAATCAAATTGTATGGCACCAATTGATGACTATGGAAATTATAAATATGGAATTACTCCTGCTGGTTTATATACAGAAATGGGAAGTAATGGAAATTATTGGATTAATACTTATTACTATAGTAGTGGATATAATTTGATATCAACTGGTGGAGGAAATAGAAACTCAATCGGTATCGAAACATGTATCAATGATAACACTAGATATAGTGAAACAATGAGAGCAACTGCTAATTTAGTAGCTCACTTACTTAAGATGTATGATTTAGATATGTCAAGAGTAATGCAACACAGAAACTTTTCAGGAAAAATGTGTCCTCAAACAATGATTAGACAAAAGACATATGATGATTGGAAAGAAATATTATGGTGCGAATTCTTTGTAGTTAACAATTTGAATACTGCAAAATTCACATATAAATCAAATAATCCTGATATCGTTGATGATAATGGATTAATTAAAAAGTATGTTACAGAAGATACAAAGGTAAGCTACACAGTTAAAGTTGAGTTTGAAGATTTGGTTGTGGAAAAGACATACGAAACAATTATTAAACCACTACAAGATTAATTAAAAATATGACGAAAGGATAGTAACATGAAAGTAAGTAATTTAACGAAAATTTATGTAACTGAATATGATACAGTCAAAGCGTTAAATGATATGTCTATTGACTTTCCTTCCCAAGGATTAGTATTTATTGTTGGTGTAAGCGGAAGCGGTAAGTCAACATTGATGAATATGCTTTCTGGAGTTGATGTACCATCTGAAGGTGATGTTATTGTTAATGGTCGTTCTATTTTTAAAGAAAATAAGAATAAATTATTCGGATATAGAAATTCATATGTTGGTTTGATTTTCCAAGATTATAACTTGATAGAGGATATGAATGTATATGACAACATTAAACTTCCATTAGAGTTACTTGGTAGAACTGATTTTTCGATTATTGATGAGATAATTAAAAAAGTTGATATCGAAGATATTAAGAATTCTAGTGTTAAAGAGATTTCATCTGGCCAAATGCAAAGAGTTGCTATTGCTAGAGCATTAGTTAAGAATTCAACAATGATTCTTGCTGATGAACCAACTGGTAATTTGGACTCTAAGAACACTAAGATTGTAATGAATTTACTTAAAGAAATTAGTAAAGAGCGTTTAGTAATCGTTATTACACATGATGATGAAGCAGCAGAAGAATATGGCGATAGAATTATTGCTATTGAAGACGGTACAGTATTAAATGATACTGTAAAGAATCAAGAAGTTTTAGAAAAGAAAAATGATTTAGAAGAAACAACAGAAATCGTTGACCCTAAGATTAAAGCTGGTAAACAAATTGAGTTTACAAAGAATTTCATTTTGCATAACATTGGTAGATCACTAGCGATATTCTTGCTCATTATTTTGATACCATTTATTGGTGCAATAATGTGCGGTTATGTATTCTATGATGTAAGTACAGCTTATGCAAAATATCAAAAGGAATATGGATGTGAGTTTGTTGAGCTTTCAAGTGCTGCGAGTGGTTATAGCGTAGTATATAGTGATAGTGATGACAGTTTAGAATATTTTGATATGGTTAGTAAGTACATGTCTACTGTCGATGGAAGTAAATTAATTGAAGTATATGGAATCAATTATTTCTTAAGTGATGTAGGCTATGATGATTCAAAGGAATTCTATAAAGCAGAAGTAAATAATTTAATTTTGGATAATGGAACATTCAGTTGTATAGAAGGTGATATGCCTACTGAAGATGATGAAATAGCTATTACTGATTATTTGAATGAATGCTTCTATAAATACACTGATAGCTATAAAGAAATTGGAGATACAATTTCTATTAATGGTGTCAAATTTAAGATTTCTGGTATAGTAAAGACATCATTTGTTAACTTCAGAAATTATGATACAACTGATTTATATACTTCAATGGCTTTCAATGAGAATTTGATGTATTACAATGCCTTCTATGTAAATCTTGATGGAAAGAATAGATGGTGGGAAGAGATGACATATTACGTTGAAAATGCGAAGTTCATGGTAATGAGTCAGTCACAATACGAGAGTTCTACAAGTCAAGAGGTATATATCACAATTAGAAAAAAGACATCATATTCACCTACTTTAATTGCTGGTTCTAGTAATTTTAATAAAAAATATGGTGCAATTTCTAAGGCATTTTGGACAGAATTATTGCGTAAGAATTTTAGTGATGCGATGCCTTCATCAACATCTGTTTCATTTGTGTGTCATTCACGTGCTAAATATACATTTAGTTTTAGAGCAACTAGCGTTTATGATTCAACAAAGACAACATATGAATGTAAGACTCCTTATGAATTAATTTGTTCAGAAGATCGATTTGAACAATTTAAAGATAAACAAAAAGGATGTAGATTCCTTGTCAGATTAACTGATAATAATTATAGAGAGATATTAAATAATGAAAATATTCAAAATCAATCATTTAGTTATGCTAAGGTTACTTGGGATAAAGCTGAAAGCTCAAAATACGTTATGATTGAATTCTTGTTAACATTTATTTTGATTACATTCGTGTTCTCATTCATTATTAATTCAATGACAATGAACACAGAAAAGAAGAAGATTGGTATTGAATACTCATTCGGTATCAAAAAAGGACAAATTATTGTCCCATATTTACTTGAAATAGTTTTATATATTGTAATTGGATTTGCTATTTCATATTGTTTAACAAGATTTGTATTCCCACTATTCATGACTGAATTTATTTATAATACAGCTCAAGAGAGAATGGAATATTATTTCTTCTATATTAGTAATGGCAGTTTATTAGGTTGGAGCTTCATTATCTACTTCATCATAATCTTTAGTCTACTTGTAATGGTATACAAGATTTGTAAGAAGAGTCCAATTGAAATAATTAAGGATCTATAGGTGAAAGCATATGATTGAGATTAAACATTTAAGAAAAAAGTATGCTAGAGGAAAAGAAGTTATCAGCGATTTAAATTTAAGTTTTGATGAAGTAGGACTTAATATTATTGTTGGTAAGAGTGGCTGTGGAAAAACAACACTTATAAATATCTTAGGTGGTATGGACAGAGACTATGAAGGTATTGTTAGCGTTGATGGTCACGATTTGAATGAATTAAATTATACAGGTATTGCGGATTATAGAAACTTTACATCTGCATTCGTATTCCAAAAGAATTCATTATTTGAATTCTTGACTGTAGAAGATAATTTGAAATTATGTTTAGATATTCAAAATAATGAAGCAAATATTAGCGAGGCACTTGAACGTGTAGGACTTGCTGGTTTCGAAAAGAAAAAAGTAAAAGCTTTATCAGGTGGTGAAAAGCAAAGAGTTGCGATTGCAAGAGCTTTAATTAAGGATTGTAAGATTATTTTTGCTGATGAACCAACAAGTGCTCTTGATAGTAAAAATGCTCATAGGATATTCCAGTTATTTAAAGAATTGAGTAAAGATAAACTTGTTGTATTAGTAACTCATGACGTTAAGAAAGCAAGTTTATATGCTGATAGAATGGTAAGATTAGTTGATGGATTTGTTGAAGAAGATGTTGTATACAATAAACGCACTGAAACAAGCAAAGAACTTCCTGATAAAAAATCAAAACCATTCTCATTAAGACCTATTCTCGCATATCATTTAAAGACTGGTATGGTTATTAATATCTTCGTAATAGCTATTTTGATTATTGGTTTTGCAATATTGAGTATTACTAATTCTCAAAAAGCTGTTAAGCAAGAATATGATTTTTATGGAACAAGTAATCAGGTTAAGTTTGATGATAAACGTGCTTTAAAGACTCAAGCTGATAATAATATTGACTTATACGATGTTGTTAAGAAGGGCGATGCAAATATGCCATTCTATTACATTGAAAATGTAGATAGTGGCGATGTCGTACTTGATAACGCAGATAGGACAATTTTAGGTAGTGCTTTGAAGGGTGTTGACACATATGAAGGTACTAGTGATTTAGAATACAAAAATTTGATTATTGAAAAGATATCAAAATATACAAAGGCTAGTACAAAAGTAAATGAAATTAGTGTTTATTGGAGAACTTATTCACCATCTAATTTTACATATTATGTTTATAATAAGAATAATAAATATGATTTGACATGTGGAAGATTACCTGAAAATGAAAATGAGATTTTAGTTACTGATACTGTAGCTGATTATTATTTAAGAAGAAGAGCTAAGGATCCAGGAGATGCACTTCAATCAGTAATTGGTACATATGATGTTGATCTTAATGATATCTTATTAGATACATATAAGGCTTATCCAATGAACGAGAGTTTAACCGAATACAATGGATATGAAGTTTATGAAGATGAAGATGGAAGAATGGCTGTTGATTTACCAAATGAATTTGTAATTTATGATGCATATTCACAAGTTACTGGCTCATTAGGTGGAACATATACTTATTATATGTATGAAAAGAAAGTATACAAAGTAGTTGGTGTTATCAATACTGGTTTATTAAATTTCTATACATATAATAGTGATTCAGAAAGATATTATTTATTAGAGAATTTTAAGACACAAAGTGGTAGTGAAGAATATATGAACTCATTTGGTTTACAACCTAATGGTTATGTTGTATTACAAAAACCACTTGGTGGTAGATATGAAAATCATAATTACAATGATTCATTTGATATCGTTGGAATGTATTATGATGGAAATCTAATTTCTAATAAGGTATCAGCATTTTCAAATGAATATGATTATACTGGACTTGGTTTAGCTGGAAATAATGATAATATTAAATCAGATTTAAAAGATAGAATTATTTCTTTATCTACTACAAGTACAGAGCTAAAAGATGATGAAATTATTTTATCTGTTAATGCAGTTAATGCTATTTATAATCGTAATTTCACAAATACTTCAGTTAAAACTTTCTTTGAGACAATTAAGAATTCAACATTATCACTTACATTTGTTACTAACTCAAAGATTGTTAAAAAGGATTTAAAGATTGTTGGCGTATCTAAGAAATCATGTCCCGATTATTATGTTGGATATGATTTATATGATGAATTATATTCTGCACAAAATCCAAATATTCCTTCTTTAACTGTAAATCTTGATAAATTAGGTTATCTACAACGTTACTCATTGATGGAAAAATTATATGATTTAGGATATTGCTTAAATCCAATCGAGCAAATGCCAGGAGCTTACCTTGAATTCGTTGAAGGAAAGGGCGAAATGCTTGCGGAAGTTGACTATGATGGATTGGCATCGTTATATCCAAATTATGAAGCATTACAATATGATGATTTGGTAGAACAGTATCCTGATTTGGCTAGCCAAGTAGCTCCAAAGCACACTTACTTTGTGGTAAACGGAGAAGTATTTGGTGAAATCAGTGGTGAATATGTTTATATGAAGAGTAGTTTGATTCGTAACGTTCAATTAGATGAATCATATTACACAACTGTTGGAAACTTATCTCCATATTATCTATATTCAATGTATTATAATGATGAAGGGGCAATGACAGGAAATTCAATATTAGAAGTAATGGATAGTTTAAGTACATTCTTCTTAGCTGTAGCTGTAGTTTTAGCAATTGGTTTTATTTATCTAAAAGAATTTAGACAACGTGAGTCAATTACTAAGTTATCAATGCTAGGCGTAAGGAATAAAGACTTAGTTGCTTTAAGTATTTTAACTTATATTCCATTTACAATTATTATTGGTTTATTATCAATTGCGACTACATATTTAGTCATTGTTATTTTAAATAATTTATATTCTTATGGATTTGATGCGAACATTGTATTAAATAGTGGAAAAACTATAGTTCAACACTGTGATATTTCACGTGTTAGATTGATGTTTGACATTTCCACAGTCTATACAACAATTATTGCAAGTTTAATTATTGGCGTTGTAATGCTAGTAAGTTCAATTGTAATAACATTGAAGAGTAGAAAATAACCAAAATAAATTATAATAATAAAGATCACTAGGATTCTAGTGATCTTTTTGATTTTTAAAAAGTTTATTTATTGAAAAATTTTGTTTTAATGTATATAATGTATGTACGTTTATAATAATTAGGTGAGAAAAATGAGTTTTTGGAAAAAATATGAAAGATACTTTAAGATGGGTATCTATGTTATTCTTTATTTAATTATAATGTTTACACCTTTAGTTACTAGACTTATTGGTGGTCCACTAAGTGCACTACTTGGAATTAGTGAGCTTGGATGCACTTCATATGTAATTATCATGAATGTGTTTTTATACTTATTACTTTTAAGTGTATCATTCTTTTTGGTGCCAGATGTTTACTATTTGGATTTTCAAATATTTAAACATAAATCAGCTGGAAGAAAGATATTAGAAATTGTAATAGGTATTCAAGTTGTATTGCTTGCATCTGTTTTAGGTAATGTATTTAGTATTGTTGCTGGTGGACAAATTGATAGCGCAAATGAAGAAGCTATCAATTCGATAACTACTGCTTTTGGATCTTGGGCATTTTATCCTGTTGTCATCTTTGCTGGACCTATAGTTGAAGAAGTTGTGTTTAGAGGAATTATCCAAAGTACAATTATCGGTAACAAATTTGAAAAGGTAACAAATCCAAGAGTTGTTATTGGTATCATTGCAACTTCACTATTATTTGGATTAATACACGTTGTTGATGCTGGTGACTATGTTCAAATATTCCCATATTTCTTTATGGGTTTAGCACTTGGTTCTATTGCCTATGTGACAAAGTCAATATTCCCTCCTGCTATAGTTCATATCATAAATAATGCTATAGCTACATTACTACCTTTATTATAATTTGATATCAAAAAGGATGAAAAAAATGAAGAGAATTGCAAAGTTTGAAAAAGTATCAAAAGAACAATACGAAAAAGATTCTGACGTTTTGGCGTATGACGAAATAGTCTTGCCTAAAAGGGCAACACGTGGAAGTGCTGGCTATGATTTCTTTATGCCTTTTAACTTAGTTTTAGCTCCAAAAGAAGAGATTAAAATTTGTACTGGAATAAGGTGCAAAATTGATGAAGGATGGGTATTGAAGATTTATCCAAGAAGTTCATTAGGATTTAAGTATAGAATGGGACTATGTAACACTGTAGGAATTATTGACAGTGATTATTACAATGCGTTAAATGAAGGCCACATTCAAATTAAGATTGTTAATAATGGAACTAAAGTTTTGGAAATTGAAAAAGGCAAAGCATTTGCGCAAGGTATCTTTTTAGAATATGGTATTACTGTTGACGATGAAGCTAGTGAAGAAAGAACTGGTGGATTTGGTTCAAGTGATTAATAAGTCAAGAATTTATTTTCTTGACTTATTTTTTTATGTGATTTGTAGAAAAAGGAATATATTTGTGTTATAATCAAGATAATTTAAGAAGACATGTTTTATGAAAGAATTTAGTATTGGAAGTATCAAATTTAAAAACAATTTAATACTTGCTCCACTTGCCGGTTATACAAATGAAGTATATCGAAATATGTGTAGAGATTTTGGTGCTGTATTAGCTTATACTGAAATGATTAGTGCCAAAGGATTACTATACGAAAACGATAAAACTATTGACATGGCAATGTGCGATAAAGATAATGGATATACGGCTGTCCAATTATTTGGTTATGATATCAAAGAGATGGTTTTTGCCGCGAAGCTTGTTGAAGAGAGAACTAAATGTGACATTATCGATATCAACATGGGTTGCCCTGTTAAAAAAGTTATTAAAAGTCAAAGTGGTGCATATGCAATGACAGATCTTGAGCACTCATATGAGCTTGTGAAAGCTATAGTAGAGGCAGTTAAGATTCCAGTAACTGTCAAGATTAGACTTGGATGGGACCACAACAGTATTAATTGCGTTGAGTTTGCAAAGGCGATGGAAAAAGCTGGAGCTAGCGCTATCGCAATTCATGGCAGAACTAAGAGTGATATGTATACTGGAAAAGTAAACCTAGACTATATCAAAAAAGTCAAAGAAGCAGTTAAAATTCCAGTTATTGGTAACGGAGATATTAAATCGTTTGATGATGCCAAAAGATTTATTGAATATACTGGAGTTGATGCGTTGATGATTGGTAGAGCAAGCTTTGGGAATCCTTGGATTTTTAAAGAGATTGAAGCTGGATTTGAAAATACAGAATTTAAGAAGCCAACGGTCATCGATAAACTTAATATGCTTGAGAAACACTTAAATGAGTTGATTGAGCTTAAAGGTGAATATATTGCAATATTAGAGATGAGAACTATGGCTGGATGGTATGTAAAAGGATATCAAAATACTAAGCCATTTAAAGAAAAAATAACTAGTGTTAAGACAAAAAAAGAACTTGTTGATGTCATCAATGAGTTTAAAGAATATTATAAATTATATTAATTATAGAGGATAAGCATATGGAAGTAAAAACTTGTAATTTACAAACATTGAGAATGAATGTAAAGGATAATCAATTATATTTAGGAAAGTATAAAATCAAGGAATTAGCAAATGAATATAAAACACCATTATATGTATTTGATGAAGAACATTTAAGAAATAAACTTGATACTTTTAAAAAATATTTTGTGAGTAAAAAAGTTAATTGTCATGTTGTTTATGCATCAAAAGCATTCTTTGCACCATATCTACTTGATATCTTAAATGAATATAAGATGATGGTAGATAGTGTTAGTTTTGGTGATCTTGCCATGATTGATAGAACAGGATTTGATTTCAAAAATGTTGTGTTACATGGCAATTATAAAAAAGAAGATGAAATAGAATTTGCTATTGATAAAGGAGTAGGATATTTAGTAGTAGATAGCATCAGTGAACTTGAGAAAGTAGACGCTATTACTAAGAAGATGAAGAAAGATGTTCATATCTTACTTAGAATTAATTCTGGTATCGAAGCGCATACTCATGAATATATTCAAACATCAAAATTGAATAGTAAATTTGGTGAAAGTATTTTTGATACAAAATTACAAGATGAATTTATTTCTATTTGTAAGAAGAATGTATATATTCATATGGATGGATATCATTCACATATCGGTTCTTCAATCAATGAATCAAAAAGTTTTTATGAAGCCACAAGTGTAATGCTTGAATTCATTAAAGGAATTGAAGAAAGAAATGGTATTAAGATTAGAACACTTAATTTAGGTGGTGGTTTCGGTATCAAATATTTAGAAGATGATAAAGAAATCAAACTCGATGAGATGTTAAGTGGAATGGTTGATGTTGTGGAAAAATACAACGAAGAGAAGGGACTTGGAATTGAAGAATTCTTAATTGAACCCGGAAGAAGTATTGTAGGTGATTCTTGTGTAACTGTTTATACTTGTGGTGGCATTAAAAAGACATATGGTGGAAAAACATATGTGTTTGCTGATGGGGGAATGACAGACAATATTAGACCAGCTTTATATGGAGCTAAATATAAAGTAGATAATGCTAGTAACATTAATGGTAAAAAGATTTTGTGTGATGTTGTTGGACCTTGTTGTGAAAGTGGAGATATTGTTGCTACTGATACAATGGTTCAAGAAGCAAAGGATGGAGATAATTTAGTAGTATATTGTACAGGTGCTTATTGTGAATCGATGAGCAGTAATTATAATGGAACTGTACGTGGTGCTACAATCTTTGTAAGCGATAAAGGAATTAATACCGCAATTTATAGAGAGTCATTTAGTGATCTATCTAAAAACTTCCCTGTAAATCCAAAGCATAAGATTTTCGACTGTCATAGTGATATGCTATATGATATTTGGACTAGACATTGTCAAGGAATTGAAAAGAGATTTACTAATTACCACGCTAATCAATTGAGAAATAGCGTTATTAAAGGATCAATTTGGACAATGTATTCTGAGTTTGATTTTGATATCATTGAAGCATGTAAGATTGCTCTAGAGGATTTGAAAAAAGAAAAGAATGAAAGCTTGCCAGATTTTAAAGTAATACTAGGTTTAGAAGGTTTAAGAAATGTTCATGAGATTAGTGAACTTGATGAATTATATAAAATGGGATTTAGACATGCTATGGTTACTTGGAATGAGGAAAATAAATGGGCAACTGGTGCTAAATCTAATCCTGACAGAGGATTTACTAAAGAAGGCATAGAATTATTAAAGCATATGGAAGAGTTAGGTATGATTATTGACTTAGCTCACACTAATGAAAAGAGTTTTTGGGATGCTTTAAAAGTTGTGAAAAAGAACATTATTTATTCACATGGATTGTGCAAGAAGTATGGCAATCATGTTCGTAATTTAAATGATGAACAATTAAAAGCATTAAAAGAAGTTGATGGTTTATTTGGTATAACACTTGCATCTTCATTTATTAATGAAGATAAAGAAAAGCGTACATTTGATTATTTTATGAAACATGTAAAACATATTATTGATATTATGGGTGTTGATAATGTATGTTTTGGTTTTGATTTTATGGATTATTTGGTTGAATTTCCAAATTCTAATCTAGTTAATATTCCTGATGCTACATTTGCATATCGTATGATTGATGGATTAAAGAGTTTAGGATTGAGTGATGAAGACATCGATAAGATTTGTTATAACAATTTCAATGATAGATTTGGCTATTTAGCTTATGAATTTTAACAATTAAAATAATATAAATGGGAGAGATAATTATGTTAAAAACTATTAATAAGATGTTAGAAGAAGCTGTTCAAAATGGTGTATTTCCTGGATGTAATTTTGCTATTGTAAAAAAAGATGGTACTAGATATATGACTTCTGTTGGATTAAAAGCAAAATATCCTGAAGAAGAAGTAAATGATTTAAGCACAATATATGATATGGCTTCATGTTCTAAAGTTGTTAGTACAACAACATGTATTATGATTTTATTAGAACGTGGATTACTTAGATTGAATGATTCTGTAAGTTTTTATTTACCTGATTTTAGTCATCCTGAAGTTACTATTTGGGATTTATTAACTCATACATCAGGAATGAGACCTGGACTTGCTGGTAGCCATAATATGAATAGAGAGCAAATTATAGATGGCATTATGAAGATTGAATATGATTACCCTAGACATTCACAAATTAGATATTCAGATTTAAACTTTGTATTACTTGGTTTGATTGTTGAAAAGATAAGTGGAATGGGTCTTGATGAATTTGCAACTGAAAATATATTCAAACCATTAGAAATGGTTGACTCTGGATATAATCCAAAAGATGCTAGCCGTTGTGCTACAACAGAATACCGCGAGCACTTGAAAGCATATGATAGAGGATATGTTCACGATGAAATGGCTCATAATTTAGGTGGTGTTGCTGGTCATGCCGGATTCTTCTCAACTGTCAGTGATTTAAGCAATTTCATTGAGATGTTTCTTAACGATGGAATGTTTAGAGGTAAGAGAATTTTAAGTAAGAGAACTATTGATTTATTCTCAAGACCACAAGTAAGAGATTTAGATGGCAATGGGCTTGAAGGCGAAGCAAGAGGATTAGGTTGGATTACAAAATGCAATAATACTAATGCTGGCGATTTATGCTCTGATAAAGTTATATGTCATACTGGTTTTACCGGAACTAATATCGTAATTGATAGAGCAAATGGTTTTGGATATACATTATTATCAAATAGAGTTCACCCAACTAGAGCTAATAATAAAGTTATCAGATTTAGAAGTTTACTTGCTAATTTTATGTATGCTCATTTAGAAGATGTATTAGCTGAAGTAAGATGGATTGATAATATGAAATATAAGTATGTTAAGGAATTTGATAGAACTAGTTACGTTAATTATTATGGTTCAAAAGAACTCGTTAAAATTCCTGAAGTATACGAACAAAAGAAAAAAGAATCTCGTGGTGTTTGGTTTAGTACTGTAGAAAACATTGATTTAATTCCAACAGATAATACTGAAAAAGGAATTAAAGAAGCTAAGAAGAATATTAAAGATGTAATTAAGACATGTAAAAAATATCATCTTAATACAATTGTTTTACAAGTTAGACCTACTAATGATGCTTTATATAAATCTAAATTAAATCCTTATAGTAAGTATTTGAATAAGGAAAGAAAAGAAGGACAAGATCCTGGTTATGATTTCCTTGCTTGTTATTTGGAAGAAGCTAAAAAAGCAAAAATTGATATTCATGCTTGGATGAACCCATATCGTGTAACAAATAGCGATATCACAAAGTGGGGAGGAAAAGAAGGATATCTAGCAACTCTTGATGATAATAACTTTGCAAAGAAACATCCAGAATTAGTTTTGGAAACTAAGTTACATCATTTGATTTTAGACCCAGCTAGTGAAGTTGTACAAAACTTTATTAGAGATACTGTTATGGAAATTGCACAAAACTATGATGTTCAAGGTTTCCACATCGATGATTACTTCTATCCATATGATCCTATTATTGATGATAAGGAAGAAGAAAAACATCAAAAGATTGCACCTGAATTATCACTAGATGATTTCAGACGTCATAATGTCAATATGATGATTAAGAAGATTCATGATGCATTAGCAACATTAGATAAACATATTGATTTTGGTATCAGTCCTTTTGCCGTTTATAGAACTAATTCTAAATGGTATAGAAAAGAAGGAAAAGAAGGTGGCTGGGATAAAGGTAGTGATAATATGCCTGGTGCATTACAAGGATATGAAGCTCCATTATATTCAGATGTTATTAAATGGATGCAAGAAGGTTGGATAGATTATGTTACCCCTCAATGCTATTGGGGATTTGATAATTATCGTGAAAGTGAAGATGGCAAGAGAACTGATGTAGTTAAATATGCTGATATTGTTAAGTGGTGGAGTGAAAGAGCTAGAGAGACAAATACTAAATTGTTTATTGGTATGGCTATTTATAGAGCTACTGATACTGGTGTTTGGAGTAATGATGAAATGATTGCGGACGAATTAAGATATAATCAAAACTTTGATAATATTTCCGGATTCACTATGTTCACATATTCTAGCTTCACAACTAATAAGAATGCATGCTTTGAAAGAATGCGTCAAAACTATTTAGCTACAATCACTAAAGATAGCAAGCCTTTATAAGAAGATGGATAAAATTAATTATTATTTGAAATATCAAGATATTGTTAATGGATTAGATCATAACAATAAACCAACGATATTAGTTCAAGCTTGTTGTGGACCATGTTCCACACAAGTATTGAACGAATTAAAGGAATATTTCGATATCACTTTGTTCTATTATAATCCGAATATTTATCCCCTTGAAGAATTTGAAAAAAGGTATAAACAATTTTGTTTGATACCAAATGCGAAAGTATTAAAAGGAGAATATGAAGAAGAAAAATTCATTGATTCGATATCAAATGTGAAAAACTATAAGGTATTAAAAGAAGGAAGTAGGAGATGTTATTATTGTTATAAGTTTAGACTTGAAGAAACAGCAAAGAAAGCTAAGCTTGATGGATATGATTATTTTACTACTACACTTTCTATTAGCCCTTATAAGAATAGCGAGTGGATAAATGAAATTGGGGAAGAACTAGAAAAGAAATATGGTATAAAATTTTTGTATTCAGATTTTAAAAAAAAGGATGGATATAAAAAATCAATTGCTTTTTCAAAAGAATATGGATTATATAGGCAAGAATATTGTGGTTGCAAGTACTCCTTAGAGGAGTCTGAAGAGTTTAAAAAAGAAAAAAAACAAAAATAAAAAAATGAATTTTGATTTTTTGTTTACATTTCTTTTTTATCTTTGATATAATTTAATTATGAATAGTGGAGGAAATTTTTATGAAAAGAATATTATCTGCATGCATAGAACAAACATTAATATTTGATTATACGAATGACTGCATTCCTCAAAAGGACCTAGAACTTTATTTATCTAAGATGGCTCTTGCTGAAAAGTTCCAAATTATTGATAAAACTGTTATGGCTGATGGAACAATTATTTTAAAGATTAAAAAAGGCTATAACAATTACAGCACAGAGGGTTATATCGACTAATGAGATTGAAAACTGTCGAAGCAACTGAAGTAGCTCTGACAATGAGCGAATTAAAGGAACAAATTATAAGTAAGTTTCAAAAAGGCGACACTCTTCATGTTTTAAGAGGCAAACGAAAAGTATTTCGAAAAGAAGTTGCTTATGTATGTTGCTATGATAGTTTCTTTATGGCTGAAGCTGAAATCAATGCTTTTTATAAAGAGACAATTTCAATCGCTTTTGCAGATCTATTAGTTGGAAGTGTTGTTATATCTGAAATTAAGACCAAAAAACCTATTGAAAAATAAGGCGAATAGGGTATCAATCATTAGATAAATAATCAGTAAGAAAGACTAAACAAAATATATATGAAATTAATCGAACCTAACAAAGGCTCGATTTTTTTTTGCAATTATATGCAATTAAAAATAATAGGAAAAAATTAAGGAAAAAATAAAAAATCAATACATCATAGTTTTGAAATAAAAATGAATTAAATGCAACTAAAAAAGATAACGCTTGTATTTCGTGCTAGTGATATGTTATACTATGATAGTAAAGGTATGCAAAATGCACGGAAAGGCTTTTTATGTATAAAATTTATCCTAATGTAAAGTTGCAAAAAGCAATGTATTTAGAAAAAGAGAAGAAATGTAACTTGGAAAGTTGTGTTGTCTTCTTCGACAAAGATGTGGAAAACGCATGTTTTCAATTAAAAACTTTTTTGAAATATAAAAAATCTTCAAAGAAAGCAAGCAATATCAAGTTTCTTAAAAACTCTGAATTAAAAGATGAAGCATATGTCATCGAAACTAAAGAAAACGGTATCGATGTTTATGCATCTGGCTATAGTGGTTTTTATTATGCTGTTAAAACTTTGAAGCAAATGGTTAATGCTAGTAAGAAGGTTGAATCAGTATCATTAGATTGTGTTCATATCGAAGATGAACCTGATTTGAAGATGAGAGGATTCATGTTAGATATTAGCCGTAATAAGGTTCCTAAGATTGAGACAATTAAATATTTAATTGATATCATGTCTGATTTAAAGATGAATCACTTGGAATTATACGTTGAAGGATTTAGTTTTGAATATAAGACATTCCCTCAATATCTTCAAGAGAATAGTTATGTAACTATTGAAGAATATAAGGAAATTGAAGCTTATTGTAACAAGAATGCAATTGATCTTGTAGGTAATGAAAATGGATTTGGTCATATGCAAGAATGGTTAGCTAAACCTGAGCTAAAACATTTAGCAGAAAAAGAAGATGGATTGTTCTTGTGGGGAAGTCATAGAGGACCATCTACTCTAGATCCTAATGATGAAGGTTCACTTGAACTTGTAAAGAAGATGTATAAGGATATGATTCCTCATTCAAATAGTAAATATTTTAACATGAACTTTGATGAACCATTTGAACTTGGCTTAGGAAAGAGTAAAGAGGAAGCTGAAAAGACATCTGTAGATGATGTATATAAAAAGTTTGCAATCAAATGTGCTAATGAAATTATTAAATATGGTAAGACTCCAATGATTTGGGGTGATGTTTTAGTTAGACATAATGCATCGCTTGAAGATATGCCTGAAAATATGGTTTATCTTGATTGGGGTTATGATGCAAATTATCCGTTTGATTTACATTTAAAAAAATTAAAAGATGCAAAAGTATCATTTGTAAGTGCTCCTGGTACATCAACATGGTGTGGTTGGTATGGTAGAACTTATGATTGGTTTGAAAATATTGGAAATTCTATTTGGGCTAACTTTAAGTTAGGTGGTGATGGAGTTGTTTTAACTGATTGGGGAGATTTTGGTCATCTTCAACATCTTCCATCAACGTTTGCTCCACTTGCATATACAGGATTATTGAGTTATCGCTGCTATGCTGGAACTAATAAATTAGTAAGAGAATTTTTAAATAAGTTTGTTTATAACGATAGTGCAAACATTGTTGCTGATGTAATAATGGATGCTGGTAATTATTATGCATACGAAAAGAGATGGAGAGGAAACGGAACTGTTGCTTTTTCAACATTACTATATGCAGTATATTCATTTAAGGAAGCAACTGGCAGTCAAGTTGAATACTTTAAAGAACAAATTAAATATAATTGCATGGATAAAGAAAATTATTTTGTTTTGACAGGCTTTTTAAAGAATAAGGTTAGAGAGTTTAAGGGCGTAATTAAAGATAAGTTAATCAAGAAAGAAATGATTAATACAGCTGATTTATTATATGGTTTGACTAACCTAAATTATGCATATAATGAAAAATTAAAAGATAACGAAAGAATAAAATTGCTAGAAGAAGCAAAAGTTATTCTAGAGAAATATTGTGTTGATCTAAAAGATGTTTGGTTACAAAGAAATAAATATAGCCAATTAGATAACACATTAAATTATATTTATAAGGTAATTAGATTTATCGATTTAAGTATCGAGTATTATAAAGGAGGAGCTAATGAAGCGTAAGTTTAAGATTACTGCAAAGATGGTAAAACGTACTGTATTGTTAGTTTTACTTGTTGCAGTTGTAGGTTTATTAGTTTATTTAACAATCGATAGCTTTGACAAAGATATTGTTAGTTCAAATTCTAGTATTCCTGTAGAATGTAAGATTTCCGGAGAATATAAAAAATATGTATATAGCAAAGGTGATACACCTGTATATCCAACTGGTGTTAAAGCTGAAGCTACTTTAAATCAAGCTGAAACTGATTTAAAGAATTCAACAAATGGAACTGATGAATATACTGGTAAGAGTGGAAGTTTCACTGATCCAGATGGAGTTAACTATAATTTTGTTTATAGTGGTGAAGAAGGATCATTAATTTATGATGTGGATGTTCCTCAAGCTGGTTTCTATAATATCTTAGTTAAATATGTTGCTATGGATGAAAAGATGAATGGTGATACTACTCACACTTGGGAAGCAAGTGGTGGAGCAGATATGGAACGTGAATTTAAAGTTAATGGTGAGGTTCCATTTGATGATTTATCAGTTATCACATTCACAAGATCTTGGCATGATGGTGGAAAAGTTAAGACTGACTTAAATGGTAATGAAATTAAACCATCTCAAGTTGAGTTGCAACAAGCTCGTGAAGATTATGTAAAAGATAGCATTGGTTACATCACTGAACCTTATTTAGTATACTTCGAAGCTGGAGCTAATAAGATTGAAATCAATTCTATTAGAGAAAATATGGGTATTATTGGTTTATGGGTAACTAGTAAAGAAAGCCATATCACTTATGAAGAATATAAGGCTAGTAATCCTGGTAATGTAATTACTGGATCAAAGACTATTAAAATTGAAGGTGAGTCTTCTACAGCTAGATCTACATCAACTATTTATGCTGTTAGTGATAAAACTTCTTTATATACAACAACAACTAATGAAGAAGGCGAATCAAAGAATGCAAGTCCATTAAAACAAATTCTTAATACTATCGGTGGAAATAAATGGACATTACCTGGTAGTTGGATTACTTGGGAATTTGAAGTTGAAGAAACTGGTTTATATGAAATCTCTATGAGATGTAAACAAAATGTAAGCCGTGGTTTGTTCTCAACAAGAAAATTATATATCGATGGAAAAGTTCCATTCTCTGAAGCTCAAAATTGTAAATATGTTTACCAAAGTGATTACAGTGTTGTAACACTTGGTGCAAATGATGATACTCCTTATTTATTCTATTTTGAAGCTGGAAAAAAACACACAATTACACTTGAATGTACATTAGGCGATTATGCATCTTTAATCAGTGATGTACAAGATGTAATTGATAGATTAAATAGTGTATATCGTGGAATTATTAAGAGAACTGGTATCAGTCCTGACCCATATATTAACTATTTTGCAAAAGAAGAAGGACAAGCTTTCATTAAGGAAAGTCAACAAACATTTAGAGAATGTACTGAAACTTTAACTAGAGTATCAAATGAGATTACTGCTATTTCTGGTGAAAAAAGTAGTGAAGCTAGTTCACTTGAAACAATGGTTGTTCAACTTGAACAATTCATTAAGAGTTATCGTAAGATTCAAAAGAGTTTAAGTGACTTTAGTACAAATATTGCATCACTTGGTACGTGGATTTTAAATGTTTCTCAACAAGCATTGACTATCGACTTCATCGAAGTTCATACATCTGATTACACTCCAAAACGTGCTAATCCTAATTTGTTCACTAAGACATGGTTTACAATCAAAGGTTTCGTTGGTTCATTCTTTACAGATTATGAATCAGTTGGATTGACATCTGGTAATCAAGATGATGAAGAAGTTGAAGTTTGGTTATTGACATCAGAAAGCACAGGTCGTGAACAAGCTAATGCAATCAGTAGTATGATTTATGAAGCTAAGAATGACGCTGAAAACAATGTAAATAATCCATTACATGGTATTAACGTTAAGTTAAAGTGCGTAAGTGCTGGTGTATTATTAACTGCTACACTTGCTAATCGTGGACCAGACGTTGCTATCAATGTTGCAAATGGTACTCCTGTCAACTATGCATTGCGTGGTGCTATTCATGACTTAACAAAATATATTGAACAAGATAAAGCTGAAGCTGCTAGCAAGGGAACTAAAGCTGTAATTGATCGTTTCGCAAATAGTTCACTTACTCCTTATAAGTATACAAAGAGTACTTATCAAGCAGCAGCAACTAAAGAAGAAGGTCTAGTAACTGGAACTTATGCTTTACCTTATACACAAAGTTATTTAGTTATGTTCTATAGAACAGATATGTTCGAGGAATATGGATGGACAGTTCCTGAAACATGGGATCAAGTTTTACAATTAATTCCAGAATTACAAATCATGAACTTCCAATTCTATCTTCCATTGAACCAAGCTGGTGCTACTTCAGTTGTTAACCAAATCTTTGCATCTTATTTATATCAACATGTACAAGATACAACTCAAGCATTCTATAGATCTATTCCATATCAAACTAGTGAAGGATATTGGCAAGAATATATTGAAAGTAACTTCGATTCAGAAGATGCTATGAAGGCATTTGAATTCTGGTGTAGTTTCTACACTGACTTCAGTTTCCCACTAGCTGCTTCATTCGTAAACAGATTTAGAACAGGTGAAACTCCAATCGGTATTGCTGGATTTGATATGTATAACACATTAGCTGTTTCTGCTCCTGAAATTAAAGGTAAATGGAAATTTGCTTTATTACCTGGTACAGAAGTAACTAAGACTATTAATGGAAATGAAAAGACATTTATTGACCACACTGGTGCTACAAGTGGAACATGCCTCGTTATGATGGAACAACCTTCAAGCTTAAGTGAAGCTGAAAAAGAAGCTAAATATGATGCTTCATGGAAGTTTATGGATTGGTTTACATCTGCTGATACACAAGTTGGATTTGCTCGTGAAATCGAAGCAATCTTAGGTTCAGCTGCTCGTTTAAATACTGCTAACGTAGAAGCATTTGATAGACTAGCTTGGACTAAGGATGACCTTGAAGTATTAGATAAGCAACGTGAAGGTGTTCATACTGATGATGAAGAATGGACTGGAACAGTTGGTGTTCCTGAAGTACCAGGCGGATATTATACAGGACGTAACCTTGAAAATGCCTTCCGTTTCGTTGTAAATAACAATGAAAATCCTCGTCAAACTCTAACTGACTATATCCTTTCAATTAATAATGAAATCAATAGGAAACGTGATGAGTTTAACTTAGGTACTATTGCAGACTATAAGAAATCTGCAAATAAGAATTAAGGAGTGATTGTATGGAACAAAATGTAATTAATACAGAATCTCTTACTTTTAAACAAAAAATTGCGAAAAAGAGAAAGCAATTCCAAGATTGGAAAGAAAAGAAGAGAATCCAAATCGATTACTGGAGCCGTAAGAAACCTTTCAGAAGAAAGATGTATTTAAATAGAACATTGTATTTAATGATGCTACCATACATGATTGGTTTCACATTGTTTACAATCGCTCCAGTTATCATGAGTTTAGTTTTAAGTTTCACTTACTTTAACATGTTGGAATTTCCAAGTTGGGTAGGTTTTAACAACTATTTAACTTTATTCTTAAACGATGACATTTTTATTACTGCAATTAAAAATACTTTGATTATTGCGGTAATTACAGGACCTGTTGGTTATATTATTTCATTCGTATTTGCGTGGTTGATTAATGAATTACCTGGAAAATTAAGAGTTGTTATGACAGTAGCATTCTATGCTCCTTCTCTATCAGGTAACGCATTGTCAATCTGGACATTGATTTTCTCAAGTGATATGTATGGATATGCAAACTCATTCTTAATGAATTGGGGCTTTATATCACAACCTATTACTTGGTTGACAAATACTAAATATATTTTGCCTATCGTTATCGGCGTACAATTATGGATGAGTTTAGGTGTTAACTTCTTGTCATTAATTGCCGGTTTAAAGGGCGTTGATAAGACATTATATGAAGCTGGTGCAGTAGACGGTATTAGAAATCGTTGGCAAGAATTATGGTTTATTACTTTACCATCATTAAAGCCTCAATTGTTATTCAGTGCCGTTATTCAAATTGCTAGTGCATTAGGTGTAGGTGCTATTACTACAGCACTTTGTGGATTCCCATCAGTAGGTTATGCTGGACATACAATTGCCAACCACTTGTCAGACTATGGTGGAATGAGGTATGAAATGGGTTATGCCAGTGCTATTGCAACGTTACTGTTCTTAGCATCTATGGGATTAAATAAATTGATTCAAAGAATCATTGGAAAGTTGGGTGATTAGTATGGCAAGAAAAGATCGCGATATGAATGCTATTAAAGCCAAAAGAATTGACTCAAGACCTTTCTCAGAAATAAGTAATTTAAAGGTATATAGACACTCTAAGAAGAAAAAGAGAATTAATCGTAGCTTAGGTGGAGATATTGTTTTATTTGTATTATTGTGTGGATTTGGTGCATTTAGTGTAATGCCTTTAGTATTAACTGTATGTAATGCTTTCAAGCCTTTGGATGAAATATTCTTGTATCCTCCAAGGTTCTTTGTAAGGCACCCTACTTTAGATAACTTCTCGGACTTAATAAATGCATTGGGTACTTCGTTAGTTCCATTTAGTCGTTATTTCTTTAACACTATTATGGTTACAATCATTGGTACAATTGGACATATTTTGATTGCTTCAATGTGTGCATACCCACTTGCAAAGTATAATGTCCCTGGTGGAAAACCATTATTTAAACTTGTTGTATTATCATTGATGTTCCCTGCAGCTGTTACTGCAATCCCACATTATATGATTTTCAACTGGATCGGTATTATTAACACTTATTGGTCATTGATTTTACCTTCATTTACATCTTCTTTAGGTTTGTTCTTAATGAAGCAATTTATGGAACAAATTCCTACAAGTTTAATTGAAGCTGCTAAGGTCGATGGTGCTGGTGAATTTAAGATTTTCTTAACAATTGTAATGCCACTTGTTAAACCTGCTTGGGTTACATTAGTAATTTTGTTATTCCAAAGCTTATGGGCTAGTAGTGGTGAATCTTATATTTATCGTGAAGACTTTAAGATGGTTAGTTATGCTCTTTCTCAAATAGCTTCAGCTGGTGCTGCTAGAACTGGTACACTTGCCGCTGTAAGTTTAATAATGATTTCAGTTCCTATTGCTGTATTTATTATTTCTCAATCACAAGTCATGGAAACAATGGCTCATTCAGGAATGAAATAGGAAGTGAGGCCAATTATGAGAAAAAATTTAATTTTAAAATTTTTAATAGTTGCTTTAGTTCTTTTAGCAACATTTGGAATTGTAAATGTTGGAGCAACTGGTTATACATATGACCACAAGGGTAAAGTAATTTATTCTACAGAAGGTTTCACAGTTAACCAAACTCCTTACATTTATGAAACTTTAGGTATCGAAGCAAAGACATTCTCTGATGCAAACCCATCTGACTTATTCGTATATAAGGGTGTAGATATGGGTGCTGCTGATGAAGCAATTGGCGATACATTAGTTTATTTATTAGACTCAGGTGGAACAAGTAAGACTTCCACATTATATGTATTCAATTCAGGATTAAAATTGCAAAGAGAAATTGCTTATTTGAGATATAATCCAGCAACATTAGTTGCCAATGGATCTGATTTAACTATGATTAAATCAAGTGGTAAGCTTGTTGTAAGAAGTAAGCATACTGTTAAGTTTGTGGATGGAATTGATGAAAGTGAACTTGATTCTCAACAAGTTGATGATAGTAGTGCTGCTGTTGCTCCATTCCCAGAAGATCATGATGGATATTATTTCACTGGTTGGAGTGCAGATTTCTCAAGAATTACTGAGGACGTAACAATTAAATCTACATATGAGAAAGTTGTTGAAGAAGGCGACGATAAAACTGAAGTTGTAACAGTAACTTATAAGGATGGAAATAGTAGTAGTGAAATTGGTTCAATTACTATTTTAAAGGGTGCTGTTGCTCCTGTTCCAACTGCTCCAACTCATGAAGGATATGGTTTTTCAGGTTGGGATAAAAAAGTAGATGAAGCAATTAAAGCTGATACAACAGTTACTGCTTCTTATAAGAAATATTTTACTGTTACGTTTATGGATGGAACTGATGATAGTGAAATTGCAAAAGTTAAGGTTTTATCTGGTAATACAGTAGAAGCTCCAATTCTTCCTTTCCATGAAGGTAAGATATTTAAGGAGTGGGATGCAGAACTTGCAAACATTACTGCTAATGCTACTATTACTGGTACTTATGAAGATTGTGCTGAAGCTATTACAGTTACATTTAAAGATAGTGAAGGCAATGAGATAGCAAAAATAAATGTTAGACCTGGTGAAGATGTAGTTGCTCCTAAGGCGCCTGTTATTGAACATCAAACATTTGCTTCATGGGATAAGCCACTTGAAAATATTACTGAACCAGTTACTATTACTGCTAAGTATACTAAACAAGATAATGGACTTTCTTTAGTTCAATTAGAAGCTCAAACTGATATGGTTCTTTATATGAATGGTGCTTCTTGTGTATATAGAGGAATTGCAAGTAATTCATTCCCTCACACAGACTACTTATACATCGCTGACCAAGCAAATAACCAAATCTTAGTTATCGATGCAAAGAGTTATGAAGAGTTTACTGATCAACCCGGTAAAGGAACTTATGAAATAAAACAAATTATCACAAGTCCTGTTTCAGAAATTGGTACAGAAGTTTCATTCAAGCCTAAGAAATGCGTTAACGATGCCGCTGGTAGAGTTTATTGTATTTGTGAAGGTATTGGAGATGGTATCCTTGAATTTAGTAAGATGGGTACATTTGATAGATATGTTGGTACTAACTATGTAACTTTATCTGCATGGGAAATCTTTACAAGAAACTTTGCAACTGAAGCACAATTAGATAAGTTTACTTCATATCAAAATACAACATTTACTGCTATGGTATATAAGAATAATATGATCTATACAACATCATATGCTATTTCAACAAATGATAAGATCATGATTAAGAAGATTAACCCAAGTGGTAAAGACGTATTGCGTAGAAATGGTTATAATATTCCAAAAGGTGATTTAACATATACACAATATAACGATGATAGTGGTGCTTATGGTGCATCTCAATTCGTTGGTATTACTGTTAATGATTATGGAGTATATACTGTAGTTGATAATAAACGTGGACGTTTATTTACATATGATAACGAAGGTAACTTGTTATATATCTCTGGTGGAACCGGAGCTCAACTTGACAAGATTATCATTCCAATCGCTGTTCAATATTTAGGTGATAATATCTTGGTATTAGACCAAAAGAGAAAATCAATTATCGTATTTGAACCTACTGATATCGCAAAAGTTATCAATAAGGCTATCGAATGTGAATATAATGGATTAAATGATGAAGCATACGAATATTGGACACAAGTTATTCAATTGAATGCTAACTATGAATATGCATATGTTGGTATTGGAAAGCACTATATGGAGGCTGGCGAATATCAAAAAGCTATGGAAAACTTCAAATTAGGTGCGAACCCAATTTATTATAGCAAAGCTTACAAGCAATACAGAGATACAAAGATTAAAGCTTGGTTCCCTTATGTTGCTTCAGGATTAATTATCTTAATCGTTGGTGGAGCTATTTTCAAGAGGGTTAGAAGAAAGAAACTGGGAATTAAGGAAGAAGAAATGACTGGTATGGGTGATGAATAATGAAGGATAAATTATTATTTATATTACGAAAAATTGGTGAATTCTTTAGTTTTATATGGACTGAAATGATTAAGTTCCCAGCTTATATTTTAGTACATCCACTAAAAGGTTTTGAAGAATTCAAAAGATATAAGAGAAGTAGATATTCTGTTGCAATTGCATTCATGATTATCACTATTATCTTGCAAATCTTAAAGTTCCAAGTTAATGGTTTCTTAGTAAATGATACAAGTATTCGTGACTTGAAGAGCTTTTCTCAAGTTATTTACTGGGGTGGTGGTGTTATTATTTTAACTGCTGCTAACTGGTCAATTACTACATTGTTTGATGGTAAAGGAAAAGTTGGTGATATCTTTAAGATGATTTGTTACTGCTTATATCCAGTTATTTGGAGTAGAGCTGTTGGTATGGTATTGAGTAATATTTTGACTAAAGAAGAAATGGGTATTTTTACTTTAGTTAATGGTATTGGTACCTTCTTAGCTTGCTACTTATTCTTCTTTGGAATCATTAGTATTCACGAATATAGTTTAACTCAAACATTATTAACAATTTTATTCACAATTGTTGCTGTGTTAATTATCTTATTCGTTGGTATCTTACTATTCGATTTATTCCAAAAAGTTTATGGATTCTTCTACCAAATTTATCAAGAAATTACCTTGAGAGATTTGTTATAAGGAAAGGAGGGTAAGAAATATGAAGTTTAAAAAGTTTATGTTTAAAGTTTTAAGACTTAAAGTTATGGTTCCTATCCTTATTGTTATTATTGCTGGTGCTATTTTATTATCATATTTATTTAGTGGTGTTAAAGCATCAGATGTTGATGTATCAAATTTAAATTTAGGATTTGATTTTGGTGAATTCAAATCATTTGAATCAGTAGAAGAAGATTTAGGCTATACAGATGCAGAAATCGCTGCTGGAAAATATAAAGAAGATGCGTTAAGTGGAAAATACAAGAAATGGGTTGCTCAAAATGATAAATATGTAATGTATTTTGATGAAGCAACAACAATCATTTATGTATATCAAATTAATGAAGCTTCTAAGGTTGGCGGAACAGAAACTCATAATGGTGTTTCTTATCCAAAGATTGATATTACTCAATGTAATATCGTATATCAATCAGCAAAGAATAGTGTTGATAAATCTGAAGGCGGTAACTTCTTAGTTACTTATGCTGATTCTAATACTGGTAATACAGTTTCTACAGAACTTGATACAATGACAAGATCTGTATTCTATTACAATCAATTAACTGAAGAAACTGAACATCATTACTTTACTAAAGATATCGATAATGGTGTACAAGTATTCTATGCTGTTGGTGATTTTAGTGCTGGTAATGCATACTTTCCTGAGAAGTTATATCAAACTGTATATAAACCATATAAGTTTGAAAAAGAAATGATTGAAGATGGTTTTGATAAATGCTATGCAGCTAAACCGGAAAAATATGAAGAGGCTATGGAATATTGGGTTAAGTATATGCAAATGTTAGGCGTTGAAGATCCTGAAAACGCTAGCTATGAAACTATTCAAGCTGCTTTATCTGTGACTTATGAACAAAGATTTAGAGGTAACGCATTATTCAAGATGAACGCTGACGTTAACAATACTACTAAAGTTGCTAAATGGAGTTATTCAGGAACTGTTACAGTTTATACTGTAGAGGGATATGAATATATGAAGAAGTTAATTCAAGATGGCACTATTAC
>AUXO010688929.1_pt1 | contig 29209 bp, 24 predicted proteins | sample 768731 | NCBI WGS metagenome assembly AUXO01 (sample SAMN02715735, study PRJNA202380) | gut metagenome | biome: sheep rumen | host: Ovis aries | place: New Zealand: Palmerston North
GTCTTAAAATAATAATCCGGATACAAGGCAACCTTATGACAATTAGCAAATCTTAGAACATCACATAGCCCACTTCTAATTCCAATGAAATGTCCTGCCTGTTCAACCAAGTCCTGCAATTCATCAACCTTTGGCGATATTGCCTTGGTACCTGGCAGCTCTTTCTCTGTCCCGATTACATTGGTATAACATAAATAACCCATACCATTGTATTTATCAACAATTTTTCTCCATATACTATCATCTATTCTCGGCACAGAATTAGCATAGGGTGATAGTATTACAGTTTTGCCTTTTACAATTACTTGCTGTCCGCTATACTTCTTGATAAATGTTGGCTCACAAGGTTTAGTATCAACTGGCAAATTGTAAACCCCCGAACAGTATAATTTGTCAAATGATATTTTCTTAACGTTAACTGCTTTGGATAAATATACAAAGTACGGCTTGTCATTATGCGCCACAATAAAGTTAGGCATATTGTAATATAATGATGCCGATATCATCTCTTCCATATCAACACGAGGGATAATACATATATCCTCAAACCCGAACATGCCAACAATATTTGCACATGCCGTGCTTAACACTAACACTTTGCATCCGTTATAATCCTGCTTTCGCAGATAATGCGGCAAATATGCCATCGCATAAAACACATCTCCCAGGGATGTAAAAGGACAATATACTGTCAAGTAATCATCCTCACCGTCTCTCATCTTGAGCAAGTGATTACGTCCTCTCTCTGCTCTTTCAACACGTCTAGCAATAGTGTTTTCATCAAGAGAATATTCTGAAAAAGATTCATACTCTATTAACCTAAGTACTTCACCGTCATATCCAATTTCTCTTAACTGCCTCTTCATTGCACTATAAAATCTTACCGCAATGAGAACAATAGATTGGTTAGAATCTTCGTCACTCATAACAGACGGACTCATTACTTTAACATTATGGTACTTCAATCCATATTTTTGCTTATTATTATCCAAAATCCCAGTTATAGTGTAGCCTCGGTCAATAATTAAGTCAGCCACATGCTCAGTGGTGTTACAATGACCAAACAAATATATTCTGCGTTCATTAAGCAGACCTTGTTCTATCAAATTATTTAGATTATTTGTTATCTCTCTTTGTTCTAATGAAGTCATCTATCGCAATAGCGCCTCTATCGCCTCTTCTACAGTTAAAAGCTTATTATTTACAAGATTCCAAAGTGTTCCATATCCTGGCTCATTGGATATAACTAAGAAATTGTCCGAAAAATCATACAAATCATATATTTTTTTCAAATACATTATCTCCTCTGGAACCAGTACTTCGACATCTATATTTTCAGCAATAGCTACTTTGTCTGCTATACCTGCTGTCGATAATACTTTATATTTTTCTTTTATATGCTTTTTTAATAATACTTCTAGAAAGGAAGACACATCTAAAACATCATCGACTATCAATACAATAGCATTATACTCCTTAGAATACTCTGTCAATCTATCTCTGAGATTTTTGAACTTATTTGTCGTCATATAATCTATTGTAACAGGCGAAAACTCATTCATAATAACGTCTTTAATATCCTGCAATTCGTCAATATCATATTCTAATTCCAATGCATCATTGCACAATCCCATGTTTTTTAAATTAAAATACTCGTATGCTCTACAGCAATGAAATATGTTCTTTCTATCATATAGAATAATCTTCTTAGCTGTTGAACCACTAATACAATCACAAAACCCACTTCTTACACCTATAAAGAAACCTGCCATACTCACAAATTGTGGTGCAATACTCAGAGGAACAAACACACCACATGTTCCCTTAATAGGGCTCTCGTCTGGTCCACAGTTGGTGCATGTATCATAACCCATATTATGAAGCTCTATAACAATTTCTTCCCAAAAATCCATACAAATATCCGACAATGTATTTGAATATGGAGATAGAATAACCGTCCTGTTCGGTTTTATTTTCTTTTCTTGAAACAACGGCATCAGTTGCTCGTCTACATTTTTTAGTATCGGGTGCACAGGCACAACTTCGTCATCAAAATCAAAAACGAATTTTCTAAAGATTTGCATAAAATACAATCCCTTAAAGCCTCTAAATCTTTGAAGGGGATTCGCTCTAAGCTCCCACCAACTATCATTTAGTATCTTTATGCCTGCTTCCTCGCCACATAGTTTATAATACTCAACAACATATGAACCTTCTATCTTAGAAATCTGTCTAACATTCTGAATATCAAACAGTTCAGTTACTTTAGCACATGCCTTACTGACAACAACGAAAATATAATTCTGTATTTTGTTTCTCCTGACATATTCATTCCAAAATGTACCTATTAAATATATATCTCCTGTTCCAGCATAAGGGCATAAAAATATTCTGTAATCACCAATCTCCTCTCGGAATTTATCACAAATCTTTTCTCCTTTTTCAGCTCTCTCAAATTGTTCATCAAGACTTCTCTCAGATATAAAAAAAGAATGAATTCTTTTTTCATCAACTCCTTTATCCAAAAGTTGGGCTTTCATCTCTCTCCAAAAATAGCAGTAAATAAAAAAAACCCCATATGCTATTTCCTCATAAGAAAGCTCATCTATATGCTTTACTGGCACCTGATAGCAATTACTTCCTACCTTTGCAAAATCATTATCGATAACATATGATGTGTTATATTCCAGCGCATTTAGTATTTTTATCATCTGTCGTGTTTCTTCGCTTACACCAAACATAATTATTTTTCGATTTGATAATTTGCCATCTATATGAAGTCTTTCAATACTTTTCTTAACCCTTTCAAACTCGTCTTCATACATTTTCCATCTCTCCCGGTAATTTCCTAAGACAGTATAACCCTAGGCAAACAGCCTCGTCTTCTGTTATATCAGTCTCATTCAATATGCGCCCCATATAATTATAAGGACATTCTTCTAAAAATGTAAAAACTATATTATCAAGATTAAAAGCAAAGGTATAATACCTATAAATCTCTCGAAGTTCAGCAATTGGAACTTCATAAATATCTACATCAAGACCATATTCTTCGCAAATAGTTTCTGCGTCAACACTATCTTTTCCTTTGAAGACCACAACTCGATTGCTCTTTTTTCTCCTAACATAATGTGGCAATCTCACTAACGCTTCTGAATCTATTTTTTTACTCTCTCCAGCAAGAACTAATACAACTGTCCTGTCATCAATATTATATAATGAAACATATTCATCCCATATTTCTTTCGCCATGAGCATTTTTTTTTGTTTTTCAGTTAAAATTTCTCGTCATCCTCCTAAACTCTAATTCACGATATCATTATCTTCTATTGATTGAATGAAGATAATATCGCATCCTTCTATATAGACTTACTAGATACTTCATGTCCTCTGTTGAGATTAATCTTTTATCTACCGATTGCATACTTCTCATCAATTCTATGTCGCTTAACACCATAACGCTTATATTTATATTACGAATTAGTGATTCAATAACATTTCCTGTGACACTAGCTATGTAATCCAAAACAAGTAAAACATAATTATTCACTCCAAATATTATCTATTAATTGTTCTAAATTGGAAATATACAGGTTTTTATTACACTTTCTCTCGACAACCTCAACGCATCTACGAGAATGCAATTCTCTTACTTGCTCGTTATCAGAATACATCTTTATACCCTCTATCATCTCGTCAAGGTTTTGTTTATGTACGATAAAACCATTCTCTCCATGAACAACAACATCCCTGACCCCACTAACATCTGTGACAACAGGAACAACTCCATGCGCCATTGCCTCAAGCATTGCCATACAATTACCTTCATAATCTGAAAGATTTATATATATATGCTTATTTCCCCAAAAGTCCTTCATCTCTTCTCTTGAAAGATGGCCATATAATATAACATTATTAAAATTATTCGCTTCTTTCCATTGTTTAATTTCATCGTAGTATGTTCCGTCTCCAGCTATATGCATTTCATATTCAAGTTCTTTCTTTTGCAATCTTTCAACAAGTTGCATAACAAGATCTATGCGTTTAACATGTTTTTCTATTCTTCCAGCCCAACAAATATTAATTGTCTTATTATTCCAAATGGAAGAATTATACTTATTAAAACCATTAACATAATTTGTCATAGTAACAAGTTTTTTTGAATCAATATTATATCTTTTCTCAAAATCATTTTTTATTTTATTGCTTACGCAGATGATTTTATCCATGTTTTCCTCAAACACCTTCACTCTTTTATGCAAAAAAGCCGCATCCATATGTTCTATAGTCAATATTTTCACTTGATTAGGATACTTGCATTTGACAATAAGCGCTGCCATTAAAACATGTTCTGACCAATTATTAATTAATGTAAATGGAGTATTCTTCTCCATCTCAAGAGACATTTCATGAATTACATCCCAATATTTTGTAAAATCCTCTCTTTCAAAATGAAATCTTGTCACTATCCCATTCGATTCTTCTACCGCATCTTGCTCAATCGAACCATATACTTCAACCTTCCTATTATGATGCATTAAACTATGCGCAATGTCATAGGACCATATTTCAATACCACCATAACCTACACCGTCAAATGCATCAATGATAATTGTCTGATTATTATTCGGCGAATGTACAATTTTACTTATATCCGACATAAACTGCTGAACATACAAATATGATAGTTGCGGATAAACAAAGATTCTATCGTCAACAATCCCCATTGATTGCAATTGTCCAATCATTTCTTCGATATAATAACTTGCAATTAATATATTACAATTATCATCGATAACTCTCTGCGGATTGCAGATTTTCACGCCATTAATAAATGTATCCCATTTTGAATTATCATTGTCTATATAATAAGATGGTGTGATTCCAAAATAGCTTTTTAACACCTCTCTATGTAAAGGCATTCTTTCACCCGTACCAAAAATCACCCATCTATCATACTCATTATTAATCATGACAACGCCAATGTTCTCCTAATCTCTCTTTCATTATCTCCATCTATTTCTTCCACGGCAACTCTATCATAATTATATTCGTACAGACCCGAATCATAATACTTTGTTTTTACAGCAAGAACAGAACTATACTCCGCCTCGAGACTATACATAATATCTTTTTTATCGTAATCTAATTCACATCCAAAAGGAAAAGAAAAACTATTAATTTTATGGTTTAATATTTTTTCCAAATACCTTTTCGAGCCATGGATTTCTTCTTTTTTTCTTTCATCACCAAGAGAAGCCAATCTGCAATGATTGATTGTATGCCCACCAATATCTATGTACTTAGAATCATCTATTTCTTTAAGTTCATCTAAAGACATAGCCATATAGTCTTTTCTTACTTCTCCACTATCTTTTGTAACTCTTCTCAATTCACTTAATGATGTGTTTATTTCCTCAATATCCATTTCCAAAAGTTTTTCACGTATACTCCAACACGCTTTTCTCTTAGAAGCAGGTGATGATATATCCATTATATCCCCTTTAAACAAAATAACATCTGGGCACTGGGGATTATCTAGTATACATTTTGTTATTACATCCCACCAAAACTCAGATTTTTTTTCTATCTTACCGGTTGTAACATATACTGTAGCCGGCACTTTATATTTTTCCAATACTGGAAATGCGTTATCATAAAAATCACAATAGCCATCATCAAAAGTCACTGCCAATTGCTCTTTATCATCAAAATAATCGATATCTTCTACCTTTACAACATCATAGTTCTCTACAATGTACTTCATATGTTTTTCAAACACTTGAGGTCCAACACTAATATTCCACAAATCGTTATTAATATCTACCACACGATGATACATTAGTATATGTTTTCTTCCAGGCTCCTCAAATCTTTTGTCATATGCATTTTTCTTATCTAACTCCTGTATCAATCTCTCATCTAAAACTATATAATCCACATTACTTATACTCTGAATAGTATTCTCCATGTCATGTTGTACGCTATTATTAGCACATATTATTATTCCGATGTCACTGTCATAAGCGATATCATTTATTTTAACTACTTCCAGCCCAAGAACAATCCTATGTCGTCTTACAATAGTCTCTGCAAACGACACAATTTTAATTCCATTCTCATATAGATAATACCTGACAATACGCCCATATCGGCCAGCACCATAGCAAATAATCTTTTTATTTCTTCTACAAAAGTCAAGCAATTCTTTTTTGTGTTGAATACAACTCATAAAATATCCTTATATAATATCATAATCCTTCATTGCAACAATTATTTCTTCCTTTGGTTCTTCCCATTTTATCATATCTAAATCTATTCCCATTGTTGTCAAATCACTAATTATTTCTTCCGCAACCAACTTATCAGTGACGGCTATTAATATCATATCAAATTCCACTGTCGTTATTATTTTAGGGTCACTAATGGCTTCTTGATTGCAATGAATATTATTATAATTCTTATCCACCCATGCTACTATGGTTATATTGCCCGAACACTTTATCTGATTATAATAATCTTTCCCCACAGCTCCGGCACCATATAAGACAAGCTTTTTGCCTAAATATTCATTGATAGAATTACAAGAAAATTTTCTCCTTACTTGCGTATATTCATCATTCAACAAAAAAATATCATCAAATAGTTTATGTCTAAATAAAACTCTTAGTCTATTTTTTACAAAATCATCAAGCTCATAATCATCAATAACTTTTGTCATTTCTTCAAATAGTTCTATTTTGTTATTCATAACTTTTTTAAATGATCTCTGATGTTCTAGCGAACCTTCTCTAAGAGTGTAATTATATCCCGAATATGGATTAAAACTGACACTTTTACACCTCATAATAGCATGAATCAAGCATATCAAATCTTCTCCATACGACTGTGTATTGGGTACAAGATTATAACACTCCTCTACAAAACTCCGCTTATAAATGCTTCCATATATATTACATTCAAACCATTCCCTGTTACGATTCCATGCAAATACATGCTCTGCAATAATCTTTTGCCTAATATCAAACGTTAAATCTGAATGTCCAAAATAATACTCACGCGCAAAAAACAATTGATTTTTTCCATTGATGCTGTAATTAGTGTGCACGAAATCTACTTCCCTCTCTTGAATCATATAATAAAGCGTTTCTATATGATCTGATTCTATAGAATCGTCGCCATCTAAAAACACAACATACTCCCCAGTTGCATTGTTTAAACCCGTTTTTCTAGCAGACACTAAGCCTGCATTTTCCTGAACTATATACTTAATCCTCTTATCTTCTTTAGCATATCGTTCGCACACAAACCCCGATTTATCAATCGAACCATCATTAACTACTACTATATCAAGATTAGTATATGTCTGTTCGAGAACACTTTTAATACATCTTTCTATATATTCTTCTATATTGTATACAGGTATCAACACACTTATTAGTGGTATTTTATCTGCCATATTAATACTCTTCCTCAAACAACAATTCCGGGTTTTCTTTATGCACCCCATATCTATTTGGAAGTTCCATATAATTATTACCATACATTTTACGAGTTACAGAATCATAATCTGCCGGCGCCCAAAATGTTGTATCTTCAAATTCCGACAAAACTGTTTCATATATTTCATCATACTCATATAATTGTTTATCAAACCATCTCCCAGGATTTGACACATATGCACAGCCTACCGCCACGTCAGTAGCTCTTCCCAATTTGCAACCTTCATATGGCTTTTCTGACAGTTCCGGATGCTGATTATGAAAATCAACAATCATTCTGTCAAAATCCCCTCCAACGTCCCAAATATCTCTAAAGTCATTAATAGTCTTTCTATATGTATCTATTGTTGCATCATTCGAAAACGTATCCAATGGCGTAATATCGACAATTCTATTTTTATTCAATGTATCAAAACCATAAAACTTTCCATCGTCTCGAATTGACAAGCTTATTTCACCGTAATTCATAAAAACATCAAACTCATTAACTCTTTCCTCCCCAATCGTTTTCCATAAATTATTAACTGGCTCTTTATCCGCCAAGACATATACTCTATAGTTATTAATAAGATACTCGCACAGCATGTTGTACTCAAAACGCGGAATGCAAAAATCCAAATCATAATCCCAAGGCACAAATCCTTTATGCCTCAAGGCCCCCAACAGTGTCCCCGCCTCCATTATCGGTCTTATTCCAAGATGTTCTTCAAATTCTTCAAACGCTTTTTTTGTATATGCAAGTATACGTAATTGTTTGTCTCTCAACCTCCCTGTTGCAGGTGTCAATCTCTGAACATCGGTATGCCTAAGCAACCACTCGTTTTGTGCCAATCTTATTGTATTCACGCTTTCGTGTTCACAAGGATATATCTCAATATCTCGTTGTAAAAAAGCTCCCGGACCTTCCCATCTTCTAACAACATCTGAAAACACACTATATTTGCTGATCCCATTTCTTTCAAGTTCATAAGCAATCTGATGAACTACCCACTTATACTCCATTGATATAACAACATCAATATTCGTTCTATTTTTATTGCAAAAATCATTAAAGGATATTACTTTTTTCCCATATTTACCGGTATTCTTGTATACTTTATTATTATCTATAAAGTACTCTACCGTTTCTCTTCCAAACCATTCTAGTGCTTTTTTTCCACAATTTCCCGCACCATATAAAACAATTTTTCGTTTCATAAAAAACTCCCATCCCCAATAGCTCTAATATATTACTATTTATGTTCTGCTACCACACGAATCAAAACAGGATCTTGATTAACAGTTGTCGAAAAACCTCTTCCTTCGCTTTTTGAAACAATTTGCAAACCAAGGTTCCTTAATTTTTGAATTAATATGTCTATTTCAACAAATCTACGATAATGCTCATTATAAACAAACTCATTCTTTCCTATTTTTTCCCCTTTTCCATACAAATCATCACATACACTCCGTGCCTCTATGTATATTCTGCCACCTTTTTTTAATGCCGACGCACAATTGTGTAACAATTCATCCTCTTGTTTCTCGTTAATAGCATGGAGCGTAAAACGGCTATAAATAGAATCATACATGACGCTATATACAGATTTACACCTAACAAAATCATCACAAATAAATCTGACATTATTTGCATTTTTTGTCGCAGCGTTCAACTCATCTATTACAAAATTTGATGCATCAATACCTGTTACACGTAGACCTTTTTTTGCAAAATATAAGCTATCTCTTCCATTTCCACATCCTAATTCAAGCAAATCCCCCCCACGTAATAACATATCAGATATAACATCTTTTGCGAAAGGAGACGGCTCTTGTGTTATAAAGCTATCTTTGTATATTTGATTCCAATACTCTTTATCTCTATCAAAATCTGACTCTATTCTTGGGCTAACTAATTCTATTTCTCTTACAAAATCTTCAATTATTGTATTATCATTATTAACTATTCTTACATCGGGATCCGTCGGAAACTCAACATTGTCTAACACCTCATCTTTTGTTTTTCCAGAATACAACCCTTTTTTGTTCCTTTTTTTCAATACTTCCAGCGGAACATCCAGAAAAACTTCTACATACCCATTTATGTTTTTTCTATTCCATTCTCTTATGCTATCAAACAGTGCAACTGTGCAAATAATCACACACATACCTTGATCAGATAATAATTTACATATATTGGCATACTTCTTCGCCCTAACATATCTATCTTCTTCTGAATATCCAATACTATCCCCTACAAATTTTTTAAGAATATCACCATCCAATATAATGACATTATCTTGCTTTTCTCTCAAGTCATAGTATAACGCAGTACCAATTGTTGTCTTCCCACTTCCCGGAAGTCCTGTTATCCAATAAACTCTTCCTTTTTTCACAAATATCTCTCCATTACTTTAATATAGAACAATTATTTACTGGTATATTGACAAATCTTATCAATCCAAATACCATCTGCATCTTCTGACATAAACACATACCTGTCTAACAACTCTTCCACTAATCGTTGTCTCTTCGGTTCATTCCACCATTCGTCTATTCTATCATACATACTATTAACTATATCATCTAACCGCTCCGGTGATCCTGCCAAAAGGTCTGCTTCTATTAAACGATTAATAATATCTAAATCCTCGGAGCACTTGCTCAATACATGGTCGTTTAATTGAGGATTCATCATCATTACTGTTGGTATGCCCGCGCGCATAGACTCTAACACCGATGTACCAATTGATGAACTTATTAACAGTTGCGTATCTTGTAGACTATCATACAAATAATCATTATCATCAAATCTTATACTTTTTATCTCATTTCTGAAAGAATTCTCTATATCATATCCAAAACCCGAAAAAGGATAGTACCGAATAACTATATTATTCAAAATATCTTTTCTAAGACCTTTTAGAAATCTAACATCGTCCTTAATATAAAAATCACATTGCTTTGTAACTAGTCCCGCATTATTTTTAGGCCAAGATGCATTTAAGAAAAGAATCTTTTGACGATTCTTTTCAAGCGAAATTATCGGCATTCTGAACATTGTGACCAATGGCATCTGTATAATCTTAGTATTATCAAACACATCTGAGTAACAGCCGGTACCAAAAAACTCATCATACTGACTTAGTTCAAACTTCTTCCCCCAAATATCACCACCAAATCCATAAAAGCCTGCATGCTGTATACCAACAAGTTTTGATATATTTCTATCCACGTCCATCAGATATGTCTTAAACATCTCATCGCTATGAACTTCGGTTGCATCACAAATGATAGCATTGGGCTTTTTCCCCCACTTATAGTTGTTTAATGCACATTCTCTAATAGCGTGAAAATCTTCAACATATGCTATCGGCAAAATCTTAGGCAGTAGTCTATACATTATCGTCAAAAATTCATCTTCTGTATTAGGTATGTCACACCGCTCCGTATTTCTCCACTTATAATCTACATCCCATGACAGATTATTTCTTAGTTCAGTATAATAATTATAAAAATAGCCTGTTATTTTACCGTATTTATTCTCAATTATCTGCTTATATAGCGTAAATTTGATTAATGAACTTTGTATTACCACCTCATCAAGTTCATTTGTCTGCTCTTTATATCCATAGTATTCATCGATAAATTCTCTCACATACTGTGGTATTTCTCCCGTATATCTTTTGAACTTATCCCTGCTATAGATTGTATACTTCGCATTAATAAGCTCTGAACCTTTAATCAACGGGAACATCAAACTACACAACAATCTATGATAGCCATTATCTTCATTAATCAAAAACATCAAGTCATAATAATCCAGTGGGACATCATAACTATCCGTATTATATAGGTGTACGTCCATGGATTCGTTCATATTTATTGCATATTTAAATTTGAGATATTTATCATACAAAGATGGTATCAGATTAATCAGCGCAGAAGAAAGCATAGTTTCCCATTTCTGCACTTTATAGTCTGTAGATAAATACTCATTGAGAATACATGTCGCATATTCAACTAATTCTTTACGAATATTATCCAAATACCGGTATCTTTCATATATCTCTTTAGAATTAAGGTTTGTTATGGTCAGCGTATCATAAAAAAAACCATTCTGCTCGCACCATTCAATCCCTTCAAAGCAACAACTATCTGACCAAATATACTTGTCATATCCTTCTTCTAAATTACTCTCATCAACTACTCCCAGAAATATACTCACTTCAATTACCTCTTTACAATATAGTCTCCACTAAATCAGAGAGTTCTATGACGCCTTCCGCTTCTCTTACTATTGTCCCGTCAAGTATTCTTTCTTTCAATGCCTCTTGTGAACTAGCCTTATCAAAATATAGCTTGTGTTCACACACACTATTCTTCGTAATATCTATTTCAACATATTTCCCGAGCACTTGATTAATCGCACATATTAAATTCTCTTCACAATTTATAGCACAAAGGAAGTCTCCATTTGTTTTACTTGAGACATTAAGCTCTTCTTTTGGCTCATAAATCTTCTCAGCGTTATCTCTGTCGAAGCAACTCCAATATATTCCATGCATTCCATACGGAAGAATGTACCAACCATAATCAGTCAACGAAGCATATACAAACTGATAGCTAACACAATCACCATAAATTTTATATTCTTTGCTTCCTACTAATTTACCTTGTAAATCAAAACTTTTGCTTATGATATGTGTTTTATCCTTTTCTCCCTCAAGATGTACAGCGTAATACCTATCTTTTTTTCTTCCAATATTACGACAAAGCCAATTCTCTTGCTTTTGTCCCAAACAAACACATGATACCTTGTCTGCTTTGTCTATTTTAATTATAAGATTAGCATTCTGAATCGGCAAAAAAATACTATTGTCGCGAGCAAAAGAATCCGTCCAAAACCATGCATTGCTATCAACATCTATTTTTAATTTATCTTTGTCTATACCAATATAGTCTATATGTTTACTCTGAACTTGTATCTTAACAACTACTGATGTGCATCCATATAGATATAATTCACCATCACGCTCTATTCCTCCCATTAACTGATATCTGCCCATCAATTTGATTGACTGTAATGATTTATCATTAACATTATATATATATAATACGTCTGTATTATGCGGTAATACATACAACTCCTCTCCGGAATAACAAATACCCCTATAATCTACAGGCTGAAAAAAAGAAGGGATTTTCAAAAGACACTTCAACCTCATCGTTTCTATATCAAGTTCCATCACAAAACCCAGAAGCTCCGCAATATACCATATCTTCTTTCCATCTGTTACTTCATTTTTATGTTGTAATATAGATTGATTAATCATTCTTTCACCATGCCCTTTTCAATTTAACCAATAATTCCCACATTAGATATATGCTATACATTTTTACTATTCTTGATTCATTAAAAACTCCGCAATTTGAAAATCAAGTTCAGTATCAATATCAACACTTCTTATTTGAGGCATAACATATGCAAAACTACCCTTCCGAAAAAGAAATCTATCTTCCCAAAATCGACTAATATTAATAATATAAATGGCTCCATTAAGTCGATAATACTCTCCCAAATCTTGTCTTCGTTGCACATCGTCTTTATCAATAAATCCAATAAATTCCCTGTTTTTAGGCAACTTACCAATCCAGTGTGGCGAGTGTTCTGCGTTGCAAACAGATACTACAGCTACCGACGCCTTTTCATAGAATATGCTATACGCATTACAAATATCCTCTGCGCTTCGTAATGGCGATGTCGGCTGAAGCAGACAAGCATCATCAAAAATTATTCCCTTTTCAGAATAATTATTTAAAACCTCTGCCACCATATCCCAAGAAGAAGCAGTATCAGACGAATTATTTATGCTTCTAAAAAAAGGAACATTTGCGCCGTATTTTTTTGAAATCTCAGCATATTCTTCAGAATCAGTGGAAACCATTATTTCATCAAAGCATTCCGATTCTAAAGCCGCTTCAATACTATATGCTAATAAAGGTTTCCCATTTATATTTTTTATATTCTTATCTTGCAATCCTTTTGAACCGCTTCTTGCCGGTATTATTGCAACACTACTCATATCATATACCTATATCATAAAACTTTTTCATACAATTAATATGCCCCACTTGAATAATCTCTATTATTTTATTTGCTATTTTTTTTGCCGCATGTCCATCTCCATATGAGCTAATAACCTCTCGACACTTCATAGCATGGTCTTCACTTAACGCAATATTAATTCCACTAATAATAGACTCTGTATCTGCCTTACAATTAACAATACTCTTCGATTGCAATCTGCCTCTCTGTCTATCTCCGATATTAACCGTTGGCACACGAAGTGCAGGTGCTTCTATTATACCACTTGATGAATTTCCTAGCACAAATAATGCATACTTCATAAGCGACAAATATCGTCTTATGCCAAGCGAACTGAACACATGTAGATTACTTATCATACGATTTGATTCATCAAGAATATCGTTAATCCTTGCGCCACCTTGATCTATATTAGACTTGGTCATTATGAATTCTATGCTAGGAAAGGATCTAATCGCTTCCAAAAACGCCGACATCATATCATCGACATCTCCACTCTCCAGCGTAACAGGATGATATGTACACAGCGCAAACTCACATTCTCTCATGCCGATACTACCAAGTGCTGTTATCTTATCCATAGTAGCAACTTTATAAATATTATCAATACTTGTAGAGCCGTAATTGAACACCCTATCAGGATTCTCCCCCAATTGCACCACCCGCCTATAACTATCCTCATTAGTTACAAAATGCAGATAACTCATCTTAGTTATTGAGTGCCTTATCCATTCATCTATGGCTCCCTCTGTCGTATCGCCACCACACATGTGAAATATCGGCGTCTTAGTATTGCCTGCTGCTATCGCTACCGCCAATGTCTCATATCGATCCCCTAACAACACAACCGCATCATACGATTTCTCATTAAACAACTTAGTAAATTCAAGTAGCGTCTTAGCTTGATTACTTGATATATCTATCGCCGAATCGGAAGCAATCGGTATTGACACCGTCTTATCAATACGCACTCCTGAGTCCTTAATCTCGTTAATCGTCATGCCATATGATTCGTGTAAATGTGTTCCTGTTACTATCAGTTCAACTCTTAAATATTCATCTTCGTATCTGCGTAATTCATTTATCACCGGCTCTAGTAAACCATATTCTGCTCTTGTTGCAGTAACAATTGCAATCTTATTCATATCTCAATCAACTCATCCTCTGCAAAATCTCTAGTTGCTTTTTTCCCAATAACTTCATTCCATCTCATCGGATTAATGCCTATGCCGGGGCGTTTTGTTGTAATATTATCTTCTGATAATATGTCTCCTACCTTTATGTTCTTGCTAGCAACAATGCTCTTTCTTACAACATCAATATTAGCCATCTCGGATGGCGAGGGCTTCTTAACACCATCTCCCATCGCTTTCTCGATATTACAAATCGCCTTAACCATCGCAGACAATTCATCCGGCTCTAGACTGGCCTTATGATCAGGTCCTTCCATGTTACGGTCTAATGTAAAATGTTTCTCAATTACTATAGCTCCCATTGCAACTGCTGCAATAGGCACCTCTATACCCTGTGTGTGATCTGAGTATCCCACATCACATTTACAATGTTCTCTAAGTGTAAGCATTGCGTTCAGGTTAACATCTTGCATAGGTGCAGGGTAATTAGTTGTGCAGTGAAGAAGTGTAATCTTACCTGCTTCGTTACCTCGAAGCACCTTAATGGCATCGTCCACTTCATCAAGCGTGCTCATACCGGTAGATAGTATTATATCTTTACCGGTCTTAGCAATCTCAACTAGATAAGGATAATTGGTAATCTCTCCGGATGGAATCTTCCATATGTTTTGCAGGCCATTCAAAAAATATATACTTTCTATATCGAAAGGCGTAGAGAGAAATTGGATTCCTATATTATCACAGTATCTTGCCAGTTCAATGTATTCTTCCTGCTTAAGCGTAAGCTCACTCAGCATCTCTTCCTGAGTCTCTTCCACTCCTAAGTTTTCCTTTTGATAATTTGCCATAATGGCAAATCTAGATGCTACTTTTTTAGGGACAAATGTTTGAAATTTCACCACATCTGCTCCAGACTGTTTAGCGTGCTCCACTAATTTTTTAGCAATCTCTAAAGAACCATTATGATTAACTCCTGCTTCGGCTATTATTAAAGTCTTATTCATTATAGCTTATCCCCTCGCGTATTATCTGACAAAACTGCTATATAACTTTTCCCAATGTTAAATAATTCAGTCAATGTGTCATCATCACCTAGATATATTAGAACATTATTCTTATCGCTTGCATCAGTATATCCTGTAATTCAGAAATTTTCATTGGAATTAATACTATTCGCAACACTAACTACTTAATCGCCACAACCAATCAGTGCTATAGCTTCCATAATATTTTTACTTATAATGAACAAGCTGATACAAAAGAATCAATAAATCTGTCCGTAGATTCTTTTCCACCTATATTAATTCTAAAATACTTATTCATTTTATATGCAATTAATAGTCCATCTTCTTTTAAGCTATCAAGAATCATCTGGTAATTATCCCCCGCAGGAATAAGCACATAATTAGATTCTGTATCTAGATACTCTATATTAGCCTTTTTTAACTCTTCTAGTAAATACTGTTTATCTTTTCTAAAATCATCAACTAAAGATTCAATAATCTCTGGATGATTCATCAATTCTTCTCCAAACAGTAGCGCAACCGTATTGACCCCAGCAGGAGCAGCAACTTTCTTAAGATCCATAATCATATCTTGATTAGCCACAGCAAATCCCAAACGAATCCCTGCCAATCCTAATATCTTAGAAAATGTTCTTAACAATACCATATTAGGATATTTATCCAATAGACCCAGCATGGTTTTATCATATATCCAATAATATGCCTCATCTATCATAACAAGTGTATCGTTTTCCTTCGCCTTCTCTAAAATCTTTACTATTTCATCCTCAGCTATTACTGATCCTGTGGGATTATTAGGATTTGTAATTATTGCTAATTTTGCACCTTTTTCTATTTCTGCCAAATAACTGTCCATCGGAAATTCAAAAGACTCTCCATATGCTATATTAATCGCTTTTGCGCCAAACATATTGCAATATACTTCATACATTTCAAATGCAGGAGAGGCTATTATCACCTTATCTCCTTCCCCTATATAGACCTCAAAAAACATCTTTATTGCGGCATCTGATCCATTAGTCATAAAAACCATTTCGCGATCTACGCCTAAATAATTCGCAACGGCTTCTGTACATTTTTTTGGGTTTGGATATGTCGCAAGCATCGCGGGTGTCACCTTATTTAAAACACTTTTCACAAAGTCTTTGGGCAACCCATCAACGCTTTCATTGCCATCCATTCGAATGTACTGTGTTCGATCCGTCTCATTAAAAAATTGAGCAGATCGATAAAGCTTTTGTAAAACTGGTTTGATCTGTTTCATCAATTATATCCTCCTAGTATATCCCATACAATTTGCACAAATGCGAGGTAGTGTTTCCGCCTTTTTATGTTTGTATCTCAAGTTATTGATTGTTTCATTATTCCATAGCGATTCCAACGACTCCACATTTGCGTCTCCATAAGCCAAATCTCCTGTCCAATCTGTGCTACATGCAACCGCCTTTCCTTCCCAGTTAACAATAATTCTCTCATATAATTCATGACAGGGAAGCCCACTCATTGCCACAAATTCATCTTTCTTAACGGCATACTCTTCATTTTCGGTTCTCATTCCTGAGCCGTTATGTATGGGGCGAGTCCACACATCTGAAAAATACTTCCCGAACATCTCCTTAAACATATCCTCTTCGTCTTTATTAATTTTACTCATCGCAAAATACGCTATAGTTTTGCACTTCAAATTATGTTCGTTTATGTATTTTGATATATATTTTACATTTTCAACCACTTTGTCAAATGCGTCATTATTCGTAATCTTTTTGAATGTTTTCGATGATGCCGCATGAATAGAGAATTTCAAACTATCCAGCCCTGCCTCCAACACTGGTTCTACTACTCCTTTCCCTGCTAATGTTCCGTTTGAATCCAAATAAATATATGTATATCCAATCTTTTTTGCTTTATCCACATATTTAGACAAGTCTTTACATAAAAATGGCTCTCCCATACCATGAAAGGATATTTGACGACAACCTAATTCATATGCTTCCTCAATCAATCGAAATCCAAGTTCTGTATTTATGTACCCCCTCGGTCTATCACTTACAGGGCTTGCGCAAAAAAAGCATTTATTATTACAATGATTTGTAACTTCAATCATTATTTCTTTTGGAAATTTAACTTCATCCATCTCAACTAGTCTCCTTAACACCTATTCTTCATCATACATAAACCTTTTTACGGTTTTACGCCTCATAAGACAATTTTTACATATTGTTCCCTTGTCAGATTTTCCCTCTAGAAAAATACTACGATACTTTATATATCCCTCACTTTCCCATGCCTCAATCAAACTATCGTTTATTCTTAAATCTGCAAAATATGTATTATCATCATATGCATTACAACATGGAACAACTCTTCCTAATGCATTAATGTACATTGTATTAAAAAGCAACGGGCAAATAAAATCCGGATTAAACACTACATCACTATCATCAATAACCTCATATTTTTCTTTCGCCTCCTTCATATTGCTCAACCTTTCAAGCATAACTGGTATAAACATTATGTCATCTACGTATTCCCCAAATATATCTCTCATATCGTGCATAATCCCTAATGTCTTTTTAGTAATTACACACGATATAGAGGTAGCAACCTTAATACTATTAAATCTAATATAGTTATTCATTGCCTTTATATTTGAAACAACCACATCAAAGTTATCTCTTCCATGTATTTCATTATACACCTCGGAGTTGGCAGCATTAATCGAAAATCTAATACTATCTAGTCCTGCATCTATTATAGGATTTATTCTTTCAGGTGTCGCTAATGCACCATTAGTGGTCATAAATATATAGCCAAAACCTAACTCCTTTGCATATGCTATAACATCTGACATTCCATTATATAGTAATGGTTCTCCCGCCAAATAAAACCCAATCTCTTTTCGTCCAACTCCAATCTGCGCCGCTTGATTCATGATTTTCTTGACAAATTCTATTTCAAGTACTGCGGGCTCTATTTCTCTAGGCGTGTACAGTCCGTGATAAGGACAAAAAACACATTTTTGATTACATGTATTGTTTACCTCTATGTTTAAACATTCCGGCAAGTCTGGATGCAAATTAAACCCTGTCTTTCCACCCAATCTTTCTTTCATATGATTGCGCATAACCTGATTCTCAGCCATTCTAATCCCTTTCCCAAATCATATTATAATCTATCTGTGCTTTCTCAAAATCATCCCTCTTACCAATATCTATCCAATACTCGCGAATCGGAAAAACAATTGTCTTATTACCCATATCTATCATTGTTTCAAATAAACCTGGCATATCCACATAACTATTCTTTTTTACTATCTCAACAACACTTGGATTCAATACATATATCCCTGCATTGACCATATACTTCTCTGTTGGCTTCTCTACAATAGACATAATTACATTCTTGTCAGTTTCTATTACTCCGTACGGAATCGTTGAGCAAAACTCTCTTACAGCCATTGTACCCATAGCATTTTCCAAAATATGATATGAAAGCAGAGCGCTAAAGTCCACTTTAGTTAAAATATCTCCATTCATGACTATAAGTGGTTTGTCTGGGATGTCGGGTAACAGAGATAAGGATCCTGCCGTACCTAGTCTTTTTTCTTCACGTATATATCTTATATTTATATCCCATTTAGAACCTTCGCCGAAATATGCCTCTATCATTTCCGATCTATAGTTCACAGATAGATAAAAATTATAAAACCCTTTTTCAATAAAGCTTTCTATTATGATTTCAAGAATTGGTTTTGTACCTACTTTAAGCATAGGTTTGGGCACATTCTCAGTAAGCGGCATCAATCGAGTCCCTAATCCTCCAGCCATAAGCACTATTGGATTGTCATGCCTGTGTTTACCTATAACATCAACAAAAAGTACAACATTTTTTACTCGCCCCTCATCGTCAACAATTGGTATCTGGTGTACTTGTTTTGCTTTCATTATACCTCTTATTTCGGAATTTGATTGCCCCACTCTTGCCACAACTGGGTTTTTTTTCATAACACTGTCAATACTATCGGAAAAATTAACCCCTCTAAGCACAGCTCGTCTTATATCACCATCAGTAAGTATTCCTTTTAACTTTCTATCCCCGTTAACTATTAAAGCAATCTGCATACCACTTTCATCAATTGCCTTGACTGCATCCATAATACTAGAGTTTTCTAAAACAATACTCTTTTCCCACAATCCCATTATTCTACCCCTTTACATATTTGTATAAAATAAATTCATAGGCATATCTAAAGTGACTCTTGCCGTTCCTCCTTGCCCTTTCTTTACCGCAACAACAGAAAAGCACAACTTTTCATACTGAGTAATAGCGGTCGGTGATGGTTCTCCCCAATAACCATAACCATCTACGCTTTCTACATTATTTAGACCAGATAATCGTCTTAACAAATCAGAATAGTTAAACACAACATAATTAGCCGCCTCCGTTTTCTCTTTGTCTATCCATTGATATGATTTCAATATATCATTTACACCTTCTTCATTTGTCAACCGAGCCGACATAATAAAATAACCACCCTCATTCACCTTGTCCCAGCAGTTCCTTATCATTCCATCCACATCTACATTAAAATCCACGCAAGATAATGAAATAACCAAATCATATTTTTTTTCTTCCCTCATCTCAGACACATCATCTACAGAAAACTCACTTTTGCAAGCAATATTTTTTTTCGTAGTTATTATTGCCTCATCAATATTTGACTCGTTAATGTCAATGCCTTTATACATTGATAAGCTAAATTTTTCGGTCATAGCCACTCCTAGTCCACCGCAACCACAACCAACATCCAACACTGATATGGGGCTATTAAAAAAGCCCACCACCTTCTCAATTATTTTTCGCTCTGACTCATAATATTCTATCCATGTATGGCGATGAGTACTATAGTATTTTTTAAACCCTTCTGATTTATATTTGATATTTTTCATTATCAACTCCCCCCTCTATAATAAAACAATAGCGCCTTATATCTTTAAGAGCCATGCTTTCTGTCTCCTACAACAATCCTACCACCACATTTACAATCTATTACTTCTAAAAATGCTATATACAGGGTGCAAATTCAAATTTTCACTATTCATCAGTAATTCTTCCATAAACAAAAACAATCTTTCAAGCAAATCCATTTTGCACCAAAATATACTCCATAGTGTATGTCGGCTAGAAAATAAGGATGGTTTAGTTTTTATACCTTTTTTCAGCTGAATCTATATTTTACAAAACACGACATTATTATATGTTAATCTTTATGTAAAAGCACTTTTAATAAAATCCATCTTATCTATCATATATATTTTGCTTTCTGTTTCAGAATTAATAACATATACCCTTATCAACTATCGTATAAGAATTCCTCTGCCAATTCTACAATTATTTCGCCATATGTCGGGTGTGCCACAGGAACTTTACATACTTCCTCTACCGATAACTTACTCATCACAATTAATTCTGCCACAAACGATAATTCCGCAATATCTCTTCCTATCATATGTATACCTATAATTCTATCATCATTACCAACAATCATTTTCGCCCTTGAACCATCTTTACCATATTCAGCAAAGTATTTTCCATTATATGTCATAGGAATAAATTTTACACGATATTCTATTTTCTCTTTCGCGCAATCCTTTTCCGTCAAGCCAACGCTTAGTATTTGAGGACTAGAATAAATAATTCTTGCTATAGTAGAATAGTCAATCCTCGAATCCGTTCCATTTATAGAATCACAAATAACCCTTGCTTGTTTATAAGCAGTATGAGCCAACATCAACCTTCCTGTCACATCACCACAAGCATATATATTTTCCTTTGATGTTCTACACGAATCATCTATCTCAATTCCATTATCAGTGTATTCTATTCCCAGAGCATCAAACATCTCCTTATTAATCAACGGCTTCCTTCCCACAGACATAAAAATATACTGTGGTTTTCTCACTATTCTTTCTTCCCTATTTTGATAAATGACATCATCACCCTCAAAACCAAGAAAAGATGTATTAGTATGTATTTTAATTCCTTTTTTATTTAATACCTTTTTAGCAATATTGGCCAATTCACTATCAATATGTCCACCAATTGTATCTTGAGCCTCAATAATAGTTATTTTGCTTCCTAACTCGGCAAAAAAAGATGCAGCTTCTAATCCTATTGCACCACCGCCAATGATATCTATATCATAGGGAATCTCCGTTAGTTCAAGCATTTTATCGCTATTAATCAACACACTGGTGGTCGAATCTTGGACATTTATAGAATCATTTTCCTTAGATCCGGTTGCAATTACTAATTTATCACATTCAATCACCAAGTCATCTATACTAAGAATCACTCCATCATCAGAAGCCTCACAAATGCGAGCCATGCCATAAATAATATCCACGCCACAACCCTTTAGCATCATTTCAACACCTTTTTGCAATCCATTAATGATATCTTGCTTATTATTCCGCAATGCATCGAGGTTAATTCTATCGCCAACCTGATTTATTATTCCATTTCTAGCTAATGCGTTATAATTCTCATAGGTGTGCGTACTATGAAGATAATACTTGAAAGGAATACACCCCTGATTTAAGCAAACTCCACCCAAATTATTTTTTTCAATTATAGCAACCTTTTTCCCGCTTTTTGCGAGAAGCTCTGCAACTTTATATCCACCGGGCCCGCCACCAATTACTGCGACATCATACATTTTTCATTCCTCATTTCACAATTGTATTATCCGGAACATCTCCGACAATATTCTGACCATTAGCTATAATAACATTTTTCCCAATCCTAGCACCAATATAAATCGTAACCCCCATTCCAATTAAAGAATTTTCTCCCACAGTAACATCTCCCGCCAAAATCGCACCGGGAGAGATTCTCGTATGATTACATATCTTACAATCATGAGATACAATTGCCCCTGTGTTTATTATGCAATCATCGCCTATCATTGCTTCACTTCCTATTACAGCCTTTTCAAACACAAACGTTCCTTCCCCTATTTGTGCTGATGGAGCAATCTCTGCCGATGGATGAATGAGGGTAGGCATGAAAAATCCTTGTTCCTTTATATCTTCATATAATCTTCTTCTAAGATTAAAATCATTTGAATTGTTATCAATAGCAATTCCACCTGCCGCATTTACAGCTGTCATAAATCCTTCTTTTCGAAGACTGCCTAAAACATCATCTGTCCCAAGATAAGGAACACCCATAACATCTGTTCCAATACTTAGCTCCGGGTCTGTAATGCCATGTATATTATATGCCTTATTCAACCTGATTAGGTCAATACACATCTTTGCAAGGCCACCACCACCTACAATTATTATGTCATTAGATTTGTTTCTCTCAATATTGCATCCATTATTAATTAAAGGTAGTATATCTTTTTCTCGAATTATATTTATGTGTGATAATTCTGTAACATCAATATTGTATTTTTCAACAAGAGCTCTTGCTTTTTCAGTAATTTTCGTGTTTGAGGTGTCTTTTTTATTGTCATCAAATTCAAATTGTTCAGTCTCCGTAATAACTGCAACAATTTCATCCACTTTGACTTCTGCCCCATTCTCATATTTGTGAAAAAGAAATCCCTCTGATTCTGCATTAATCTCGCTTGTTTCTTTTGTTGTCTCTATAATTGCAATTGTATCTCCTTCTGAAACTCTTTTTCCATTTTCCACAACCCATTCTGCAAGCGTTACATACTCATCATTAACACCTAAACGCGGCATTTTCACATCTAAACGGCTCATAATTCGTTCTCCTTCTAATTATGTTTTCTATTAAACAAGTCAAGCATAGCGTTTTTAATATCAAAAACCTCGAAAGCCTCTTTGTTACTAACAAAAAGCATCTTCAATCTATCAATGTCGCATACATCATTATTATCAAGATATCTGTTTACTATTTTCCTAACCTCTTCAATTATCTCACACCTCATGCTATCCGATGATATTTCAATATGCGTAAGTCTTTCTCCATCAATTTCCATCGATAAATGTATCAATTCTCCGTCAATATCATAGAAATCCACAAGGCTATAATCAGATATTTTATTTATATTCCACTCTATAGAACTATACTTCCGGATCAATGGTTGCAGTTTTTTATCATCAATAAACTCCGGTCGCATAGATGTAAGCCCATACCTAGATTTAAAGGCACTCTTTATTGATTCTTTTATCTCCGACAAAAGTATTTTCGGATATTTCGATTTAATATCTGTTACTCTTGCCTTTATAGACTTTATTCCGTTTTTCGAAAGTTTTGCATCTGTTACTTGTAACACATTTGATAGAGTGTTCTTATTAACCTCATACAATATTGTTCCATGATGAAGCGCAACGTATTCTTTTGAAAAATATGCATTGCCCGATACCTTTTCTCCTTTAATACATATATCATTTCTGCCTGTTTTTTTCGCTGAAACACCCAACATTTTTAACGCGTCAACAACAAGCTGCATTGTCTCATCCTTATCATACAATTCCTTTGGTAATATAAATGAATAATTAATATTACCTAAATCATGATATACTGCTCCTCCACCGGTAAGTCTCCTAACAATATGAATTCCCTCCCTGTGAGCGTATTCCATATTACATTCAATAAAAGCATTTTGATTTCTACCGATAACTACTGCATTACGATTTTGCCATAGCAAAAGAATAGGCCTCTTAATCTCCATACATTTATATAAGAGATACTCCTCCAATGCCAAATTCGATTCAGCCTCTAAGCAGTCGGATTCCCAAAAAACGCCTTCTCCTATATTCTTCATTTCATAACAAACTCCTTAACGCGTTGCGTAATTATTTTTTTATCAGGTACAATCTGTTCTTCCAAAACAATACCATTAGGAATAGGCATATCTGGGGATGCAATTCTGTAGTAGCGACCTGAAATCCCATTTTCTGCACATTTGGTTATTATTTCAGCGCCCACTCCGGCTGTAGTCGTTCCCTCTTCTACAGTAATAATAGGCACATTAATATGCACAGCTTCCATAATATCCTTAATAGGTATTGGCGACAATTGGGAAATAATAATCACATCCATTTGTATCTCTTCACTCATCATCAGGTCAAAAGAAGCATTTAATACATCCTCATCCATTCCACCATATGTAATAGCATAACAATCAGGTATGCTATTAGCATCAATCGAAAACAAAAACGTTGAAAAGCCATAATTATTGATTTCTTTTACCTCAAAATCCTTATAGCGTCCCTCGTATACGGCCCAACTTTTTTGTCCATACATTTTCTTATTCTCAATAACAACTGTAGGTTCTTTTATTATTTGAAACAACTTTTTATATACTAGCCTTGGATCTAATGCAAGTGATAACGCTAATACCTTTATTCCGGGTATCCCAATTAAATATTTCTCTAAAGATTGACTATGCGTTGGCCCATATCCACGTTTTGCTCCCATAGGCGTGCGTATAATCATTGGCAATGACATGTTATTTCCATAAACCCATGCATATTTAGAAGCATGATTTAGTAATTGATCAAATCCAAGTGTCACAAAATCACCAAACATCATCTCAACTACAGGTACCAAACCATTCATTGCCATACCAACAGCTACTCCAACCATACACGCTTCGCTAATTGGCATATTATATAATTGCTTCTCATATTCCTCTGAAAGTCCCTTTGTCGCCTTAAAAGCACCACCATACGGATCGCAAATATCCTCGCCAAAAAAAACAGTCTTACTGTCCGTACGAAGTCTTTCGCGAAATGCGTCTCTAATTGTCTCCACATACCTGCTTTCACTTTTTGAAACAAGCGATGATCTTCCCTTAACCAAATCAAATCTTATCGGTTTGACTTCAATAGACTTCTCTGTTTCAAGTTTATTAACTATAGCCTTTAAACGTGCCCTTATTTCGGTATAGGCAGCTTCATATTCTTCAATTCCAATTTCATTTTGGATAAGACGTATAGGATCCTTTTCTTTATACATTGCTATTTCTTTAGAATCCCTTGTATCATCTCCTTTACTATGGGCACCTAATCTATAATTATGAACTACTGCACACACAGGTTTTCTTTCAGAATTAATATACCCAAAGACTGTTTCAAAGAAAACTTCTAGTTCATCTACATCAGTGCTTTCTATTTCAAAAGTTTTTATGTCAAACCCTTCTATGCGTTTTTTGATATCACCTGCAATAACATCAGTTCTCTTTGTGCTCATTGCATATTGATTGTCTTCTACAACAAAAACCACTGGGATATCGTAAACTGAGGCAATATTCAGTGACTCATACACCACACCTTGACCTAATGTCCCATCCCCAAGAAATACTATGGTATTAGCCTTTTCATTTTGGTATTTATCGGCAAATGCTACTCCTACTGCATTAGGAACAATACCTCCCTGTATACCATTTGTATAAAAGTTCTTATAATGAATATGCTGACTGCCACCTCTACCTTGACATAATCCAGTAGACTTAGACATTATTTCTGCTAACAGCAAGTCCTCCGGTCCCCCATACGCAAGATAATGTCCATGACAACGGTGATTACTAAAAACCTTGTCATCATCGTTAACATATTTCATTATAGCCACAGCAGTAGCCTCTTGTCCTATATATGTATGAGTTGTTCCGGAAAGTTTATTCTGCCCAAACAAGTCTAATATCAATTCCTCAAATGCTCTGATTCGTACAACATCCATGTACTTTTTACTTGTCATCTTTTTATCCCTCTATCATTATATTCATAATTATACAAATCTTCAGCGAAAATGGTATTTCTCACAGTATCAGTATTGGCAAATCATTCCATCCACTCTATCGAAAAAATCTTCCGTTATTATTCTACCAAAAAAAGTGCTTACACACTAGGTGCAAGCCTATATTTTTATTCTTTATTAATTGTTTATCTATAAATCATATACAAAGCAAACCCATTTGCACCGATATATACGCTATAGTATATCGGTATAATGGCAGAGATAGTTAAATACTTGTAGCCTTTTCAAATAAAATCATTTTTAATAATCCATATCAAAGTTTATCTTTCTGCATATTACAGATCCTTTCGTATTCATTTTTTGCACAAACAATTGAAGGTAAAGGCTCGTAATCAACAACATCCTCACCGTGAAACAATGCAACCATCCGTTCTGCTTCCACTTTGCAACGTTCAGGTTTCCCCGTATGCCTATAATCCTTCTCTTCTATTGTATCTTCATTTCGCAAGTAGTGAATCCAATTCTCAATCTGACGTCGAGGAATCCACAACATAATAAATTTTTCCTGTCTTTTGATTTCATCTGTCTCTCTATGATTTGACAATTCCCTGCTAAGCTTTTGTTCCTTTTCACTGAAGGTATCGCTATCCGCATCTACACAGACTACCAACACAATTCTGTTAAAATTATTTCTCTGTAAATACATCACTTCAACCGGATAATTCCTCATCACAAAAGACTCACCTGAACCTTTTCCTGCGGGAACAGGTCTAAATCGCATTTTTCTACTCGGAATCTTTTCTGCAAGTAAAAAAGATGTAATAAAGCTTTTCATTTGTGCATCTTCACATAATACTATGTATTGATATCTAGAACTAAGCCTCATCTGTGACTCCCCTTGCTATAAGTTCAGAATATGTCATAAAGTGTGCTTCCTCTTTATTATAATATGGATCACCAACAACTACGCTCTCCCCAGACCTCAGTCTATCAAACCAAATACCATAAGAAGAAGCTAAACAGTCAATCATTTCCGGATGATGAGAAACTATTATCATCTGATTCTCATCCCCAATAAGATTTTCCATTTGTATACACCAAGGTTGAATTTCCTTTAGTGAAACATAATTATCCGGTTCATCAAGCAATACAACAAAGCCATTCTTTTCTAATCCATATAGTATAAGATATAGTGCAAAAAGCATCTTTTCTCCGTCAGATAACTCATCAAAACGTAAAGTTACTTTTACACCATCAAACAAAAAGTCTGCAGCAAGAAATTTTTCAATATTAGCTACCATCGTGTGTACCCCTTGAAAAGTAGGATCAATCTCTTGTATGGCAGTTTTTATATCCTGATAAGAATCTGGATATAGCAATTGTAACGCAACAAATGTTGTCGCAATATTCGAAAAATCATAATAAGGTCCATAAACATCATTTTCAATAAGATCATACATTCGTCTCGGATCAATTGAACAATATATGATACGCCTTACTGCATTTATAAAGCCTGACAAATGACTGTGTTCTTCGTCTATTGGAACAACACTCACCCCTGACATCGTACTATACGTGTATGCCACCCTCTCATTTAATCCATTGTCATCGTATACTCTTGTCACGCACTTTTCTGTATGATATATTAGTTTATCATCACACATGATTCTTTCAATCCCAACTATACCATTGTTTCTTTCTCTGTTTTGTTCTATTTCCAATCGGTACAAATATTTATGATCTTTATCCGATACTCCCATCTCAAATGTTTGAATATTACTATTTATCCACCTTGTTTTAGTAGAAAAAGGGAATAGCGTGGTAGTCTTCACGCCTTCGCCACCACAAATGAATGTGCATAAATGCTTAATTATCAAAAGGACGTTGCTTTTCCCCGTTCCGTTTCTTCCCATCAATATATTTAACTGTTCAAATTCAATTTTAAAATTAACAAACGACTTATAGTTATTAATATATATATAATCAATCATAAAACAGATAATACCTCTCTAAACTATACTTCCGTTACATATTATACCATAAAAATCTCGCTCGACAGCGTAAATTTACAGTTTATATACTAGCAATAATTACTAATAGTTAATTATTCCCCCGTAGCACTTGCTTCACCTCAGAAGATACATACTTTATTTCATCAGCAGTAATCTGCGTGCTACATGGAATATTTAACACTCTATCAGCATAATATAACGCCTTCTCAACTCTATATGCCTCATATTCTCTATACGGCAATTGATTACTTATCAGCCCCCATATAGCACGTGTTTGAATACTTTTTTTATCCAACGCTGTTATTATTTCCCTCATATCGCTTTTGATATGCTCTCTATTAATAATTAAACTATAGAACCATTTATTAGAATATGTATTACTCCTAAAAGGCATTATTACGGCAAAATCAAACTCTTCAAATTCTTTTTTATACAGTTCATAATTATCGTTTTTTCTCCTAATAAATTCCGGTAATTCTTCTAATTGAGCTACTCCGAGAGCTGCCTGCACATTAGTCATCCTATAATTATATCCAACCTCATCATGAACATAAAAATAAGGATCTGTCTTCGCCTGCGTAGATAAGAATCGGAGATGGTCAACAGCTTTCGCATCGGTTGACGTTAATGCTCCTCCGCCGCCTGTCGTAATTATCTTATTGCCATTAAAACTATAGCATCCAAAATCGCCAATTGTGCCTGCATATTTCCC
>AUXO014579742.1_pt1 | contig 29199 bp, 30 predicted proteins | sample 768731 | NCBI WGS metagenome assembly AUXO01 (sample SAMN02715735, study PRJNA202380) | gut metagenome | biome: sheep rumen | host: Ovis aries | place: New Zealand: Palmerston North
AGAGGTATTAGAAAATGATATTTTGGTGGTTTATGTTATTTTTATTTGTAGGATTTATTATGTGGTGCTTTTTAGCAGCATCTAAAATTGATGAAGAAGAATACAAAGAAGATTATAAAGAAGATAAAAAGGAGTGAAATTTATATATTATGAGGAAAGGAATTTTTAATTATAGAATTTTAGCCGTTTTGAGCATGATTATGCTTGCTCTGACGGTTATTTATGGAGGAACTTATATAATTTGTCATGCTTATACAAAAGACGCTGAGAAGGCCGTTAAAATGGCTCACAGAGGGCATTTTAAAGAGGTAAAAGAGACAAAAATTGAGGAAAAAGAGCCAGAAAAGCCAATTGAGAGTACTTCTGAAGTGCAATCTGAGCCAATTATTGAGGAAGTAGTTGATGTAGAGCCTGTTAAAGGGCTTACAAGAGACATATATGAGACTCGCATGACCAGTTTTTATGCTAATGACGGGTATGGAACAGGTAATTGCACAGGAAGCGGGCTTTGTAGCTGGGATTTTGGTGTTAATGACAAGGGTTGGTACACATATAATGGTAAATTAGTGATTGCTACAGCGACTAATTACTTGACTAGGAGCGGATGGTCTTTAGCAGATGGAGTAAGAACTTACAAATATTATGATGAACTTATATTAAATATTGATGGAATTGATTATCCAGCGATTGTTTTAGATTCTTGTGGATCTAGCATGAGTAATGGAAGGATTGATTTATTTGTTAGTGGTGCTTGGGCCGTTAAAGATACTATGATACAAGTTAAAGAATATTGAAATGAGGTAAAATAATGAACGAAACACAGATATTAATACGTAAATTTAAGCTAAATAAGTATGATTTTATGGGATATCACTTGAATAAAAATAAAGCAACTTATCATCATATTGTTAAAAAAGAGAATGGTGGAGAGAAAAGTATCGAAAATGGTGCTGTTTTAATGCCAGTTAGCCATGAATATTTGCATTTATTGGAGTATAAAGATGAAGAAAAATACATAATGATTAACAATATATTTAAAATTATGCATATTAGAGGCTATATTTTGAAGGAAGATTACGTTTTAATAGGGTGGATTTTGAGTTATTTTGAAGAAGAACATCGACGAGAGAGACGCAGTAATGGTAAAATATTAATAAAAAATGAGTTTTTAAGGAGGAATTTTAAATGAAAAGTATTAAAAAATATGCTGAAAATGTTAAAAATGTATTAAAAAAAGAGGAAAATAAGAGGAAAATTAAGGCTTGTGAGGCAGGTATTTTGATAGGAATTGTCGGATATTTAGGATATAAAGTAGGTTGTACGAGGGCTATAAACAAGATTTCGAACGAATTTTATATCATTTTAGAAGGCAAAAATGACCTAAAAAATGCTCTAAAAGACGCTGTTGACGAGACAATTTCGAGCTAATTTGCTGGCCAAATCCATTTTCAAAAGTGGCCAAATGGCCAAAAAAAGTGGCCAATTCGAAAAAATCGGAAAATTGAAAAATTGGCAAAAATGATGAAAATTGGCAAAAAATGGCAAAATGGCCAAAAAAAGTGGCCAAATGGCCAAATTTTTTTTCAAAAGTGGCCAGGCTAAAACCCTTATTTTACAAGGGTTTTGAAGGTTTTTTGGCCAAATGGCCACTTTTTTTTAAACCGGACGGAAATTTAGATAGCAAATTGCCAAAATGGTAATTTGACACTTTTATATATAATATAGCAAATTTTACAAAAAATGGCCACTTCAAATAAATATTCAAAAAAGGAGGTAGATATTATTTATAGTACTTTATCAGGTATTAGTGAAAGTGAATTATATTTATACCAAAGTCTATTAAATCGTATGTACCCAATTATAAGAGATGAAGAAGTTGAATCAGTCAAAGAAATATGCTGCGATCATTTATTAGTAAATTTTAAAAATATAGGCCATAGATTCATTTGGTGTAATTTAGATCAGGAGATTATTAATATTCCAGATGAATGGACTGAAAAGACTGAAGCTCAAGTTGCCTATGAATTTAGACATATGATTAAATACTGGATGCGTCGAAGAGTCATAAGTCAAAAAATGCTATCAGATATTACTGGGTATACAACAACTTCTATATCTCGGTATATAAATTGTGAGAGAACACCCGATTTATATATTTTAAGAAAATTAGCTGATGCATTAAATATAACAGTTGATAAGTTTTATTTAAATTATTAAAAAAATAGGAGGACAAATAATGTGTACAATATTATCAATCATTTTTACAGTAGCTGGCTTATTGTCAAAAAATTTAGAAATGTGTAAAATAGGTGGTGTATTTGCAATAGCTTCATCTATAAATGTTCTTACTGCAAAAATTTCTGAAAAATAACCACTCGCGTAAAAAACACGCCCTTTTATAGGAGAGAAGTAGAATTTCGGTTTTATTTCTCTTTTGTTTTTTGCTTAGGAGTGATTAATTTGAAAAAAGAAAGTGAGTTTCAACATAGCTTAAAAAAAGAATTGGAAAATTTATTTCCTGGTTGTATGGTAACTAAGCTTGATTCATCTTATATTCAAGGCATACCTGATTTGTTAGTACTTTATAAAAACAAATGGGCTACTCTTGAAAATAAGAGATCAGAAAAAGCAAGTCATCAACCTAACCAAGATTACTATGTTGAAAAAATGAATAACATGTCCTTTTCAAGATTTATATATCCTGAAAATAAAAATGATGTTGTTAATGAACTTACTGATTTTTTCAACAAATAGGAAGGAGTGACATATGTGATATTCAAGAATCATAATAATCTCGAAGGAACTCATGCACCGTTCTCAGCAAGTAAATCAAGTTGGCTGAGATATTCTGATGAAAAAATAATTGAAGTAAGAGATAGTATGAAAGCTAAGGAACTTGGCACTAGACTTCATGCATGGGCTGCTGAAACTATTAAACTTGGTATAAAAATGCCAAGAACTAAAAAGACTATAAATTCATATATCAATGATGCTATAGGTTTTAATATGACACCTGAAGTCGTTTTATATTATTCGCCTTATTTTTATGGAACCGCGGATACTATATATTACAGCGAAAAAACAAAAGTTCTTAGAATTCATGATTTGAAGACTGGAATTATTAAAGCCCATATGGACCAGTTGGTTGTATATGCCGCTTTATTTTGTTTAGAATATAAAATAGACCCAAGGAGTCTAAGTAAAATATATTTAGCTATATATCAATGTGATGAAATAGTTCCTTATGAACCAACAGGAGAAGAGATATTAGAGGTAATGAATTTAATTATACATTTTGATAATATACTAAGAGAGGATGAGAATTAAATGAGTCGAAAATTATCTGACATAATAATCAGTTATTTAGGATCTGCTAAATGGACTGAAGATGAATTTCTTGAGCATGTTGGGTTAGATCATATTGAATCAAAAGTTGGTCCTGGGTCTGGTAGGTATCATTATGGAACCGGTGATACCCCAATTCAAAGACCTAGGGATTTTCTACAAAAAATAGATCAATTAAAACTTAAAGGTTGGAAAGAAACACCTGAAAATATTAAAAATACTTTTGGTTTATCTATAAATCAATACAGAGCTGAAAAAAGAATCTGCAAAGAAGATAGAGAAGCAGCTACATTTTCACGAGTAAGAAAAATAATGGAAGAGCATCCAACATGGGGCGCTACTCAAATAGGTCGTGAATTAGGAAATGTTAGAGAATCTACCGTTAGAGGATATTTAAATCAAATGGCTAAAACCAAAGAAAATCAAACAAGAGATTTAGCAGCTTCCTTAAAGAAACGTATAGATGAATCTAAATATGGCATGATTGATGTCGGTAAAGGTGTTGAAAAAGAAATAAATGTATCTAGAGAGAAATTAGATGCCGCTTTATATTTACTAGAAAAAGAAGGATATGGTACTTACAGTAATCGTATTCCACAACCAACTAATAAGAATAAACAAACTATTCAGAAAGTTCTATGTAAACCAGAAATCAAACCGGCTAAAGGTAAGAATACTCCGTCAGAATTATATAATTACGATCAAATAGAAACACTTACAAAATATATTTCTAGAGATAATGGAAAAACATTGGAAAAGAAATTTAATTATCCAGAGTCACTAGATTCTAAAAGATTAAAAATAAGGTATGCTGAAGATAAAGATTCTGATGGAATTAAAGGTGTTGATAAAGATGGTGTTATTGAATTACGAAGAGGTGTAAAAGATTTAAGTCTTAACGGTGATCATTATTCTCAAGTTCGTATATTAGTTGATGGAACTCATTATCTTAAAGGAATGGCAGTTTATGGAGATGATAAAGATTTTCCTCCTGGTGTAGATGTTATTTTTAACACTAACAAACCAAGAGGAACACCAATGAAAGATCCTGACAAGAATGTTAAGCAAGTTTTAAAAAATATAAAAAACGATCCAGAGAATCCTTTTGGTTCGACAATAAAAGATGCTGATCAAGGAGGACAATATTGGTATACTGATAGCAAAGGTAACAAAAAGTTAGGTCTTATAAATAAAAAGTCAGCAGAAGGAGATTGGTCAGAATGGTCAGATGCACTTCCTTCACAATTTCTTTCTAAGCAAAATATCAGTATGATAAAAAGGCAATTAGGATTGGCTAAGGATAATAAAAAAGATGAATTTGATGAGATAAATAGTTTGACTAATCCTGTTGTTAAAAAATATTATCTTCAGAAGTTTGCAGATGGTTGCGATAAAGCAGCTGTGGATTTGAAAGCCGCTGCATTACCAGGTCAAAAATATCATGTTATAATTCCTAATAACACATTAAAGGAAGATGAGATATATGCACCTGGTTATGAAAACGGAACTAAACTAGCTTTAATAAGATATCCTCATTCGGGAACATTCGAAATACCTGTTTGTACTGTAAACAATAAAAACAAATTGGGTCAGAAATTAATAGGTAAATTCGATACTATTGACGCTGTTTGTATAAATAAAAAAGTAGCTGACCAATTATCAGGAGCCGATTTTGATGGTGATACAGTAATGTGTATTCCTACTGATGATCCTAAAGGTAAAGTTAAAGTAAGTAGAAGACGATATTTACAAGACTTAAGAACCTTTGATCCTAGTATGTATGAAGGAACACCTGTTTACGATTCAAATGGTAAACAGAAAACGGATAGAAAAGGTAATAAAATATATGAATGTAATGGGCATGAATTCTCTGCAATGACTAATAGAACAAAGCAAAGAGAAATGGGTGTTGTATCTAATCTTATAACAGACATGACATTACAAGGTGCTAAAGATAGTGATTTGGCTATGGCAGTTAAACATTCGATGGTTGTTATTGATGCTGAAAAACATAAGTATGATTATAAAGCTAGTGAAATAGATAATGAAATAACTAGATTAAAAGCTAAGTATCAAATAAAAAGAGATGCAAATGGTAATCCTATAGGTTTTGGTAGCGCTGGTACAATTGTCTCAAGAGCAAAAGGTCAGCAAGATGTCCTAAAAAGACAAGGCCAACCGAAAGTAAACATAAAAGGAAAACCGTATTATGACCCCTCCAAACCAGAAGGTGCTTTAATATATACACCAGCTGACCCAAGTAAACTATATTATGCTGTTGGTTCTATAGATAAGAATACAGGAATAAGAACCATGACTACAGTTGATGGTAAAAAGATATCTTATGATACCCGTGACGCATCTGCTAGAGATAAATACTCCCCTGTACTACACGTGGCAGATGATGGTACAGTGACCTATACCAATAAAAAGGGCAATATAGTTTATAGGACAGCTACAAGAATGGATAAAAGTACAAGAATGGCTGAAGCTACAGATGCTAGGACCCTCATAGGAGACCCACATAACCCCAAGGAGATAGCCTATGCGGACTATGCCAACAGCCTTAAGGCTCTAGCAAACAATGCTAGACTAGAGATATACAATACTAAGGACTTACAGTATAACCCTAGTGCTGCTAAAAAATATGCAGCCCAGGTCAGTTCTTTAAATGCTAAGCTAAACAACGCCCAGAAGAACGCATGGAGGGAGCGTGAGGCCCTACGTAAGGCTAATGTTGAGCTAAGTAAACGTATAGCTGATGATCCATCGCTTTCAAATGAGGACTTAAAGAAGTATGGTCAACGATCACTATCCAAAAATAGGGAAGAAATAGGGTCTGTTTCTAGAAGAAAAAGAAATATAGAAATAGATGATCAAGAATGGGAAGCTATTCAAGCTGGTGCTATAAGCAACGATAAACTAAAACAAATACTTGACAATTCTGATCCTGACTCTTTGAGACAAAGAGCAATGCCTAAACAAACTAATTCATTAACTGATGCACAAGTAAGCAGAGCTAAACGAATGGCTGATTCAGGTAACTTCACAATAGAACAAATAGCAACAAAGCTTGGCATTCCAAAGTCAACACTTTATAAGTATTTGAAAGGAGCTGAATGACAATGAACGATGAAGAAGATTCAAGAGATGTTGCATTAACAACAATCGATAATCCTTTTGATCCTTTTGATGAGTTTGATGATTGGTATCAATTCGATGTTGACAACAATTATTTGTCTTGTTCTAAGATTGCAAGAGTTGCTAACATTGAAGATTATATGTCAAACACTCAAAAAGACATTGAAACAGAAAAAGCAATCGATCGAATCATTGAAATTGATCCTTTTGATATCTATATAAAGGTAGTAAGGGATAAAAAAGACACCGGGGGAGGGGTCTAAAAACATACCCCCACCCCTTTATCGCGCCCCTCTTTTAAAATTCTCCGGAAGGAAAATCTGAAAAAACATTTTATCTAGGTAATGCTTAGCGTGACTTATAAGATCATTAACATTGCAGTTCACTCCTAATTATTTAATCAAAAGAGATAATCTATTACTTGTATACTCATAAAATAATTGCAAGAAGACACTATTTATGTCACTCCTTTCCTCACGGATAAACTATAAAAACTATATAATAAGTACCTTATAAGTCACACTAAGCATTACCTAAGTCACTATAGAATCTTAACAAGTAGATAGAAAGGAGTGATGGTTATTCCTAGAATATCAAATAGTAAGGTGAGTGAACAAAAAATTAAGCCTGCTTTGACTCCAGAAGCTCGAGAAAACCAATTAATTTATCTGGCTACCAATTTAGCTGAGAAACAATTAAAAGATGGAACCGCATCTTCACAAGTAATAACACATTATTTGAAGTTAGCAACCGCTGAATCGAAATTAAAAAATGAATTATTAGAAGAACAAAGAAAATTAGCAGCTGCTAAGACAGAATCTTTAGAATCTGTTAAACAAGTAGAAGAACTATACAAAGAAGCAATAAAAGCTATGAATCATTACAAAGGACTTGACGAGGAAATAGAAGATGATCAATAGTAGAAATATAAAAACATATTCTGAATTAAGTAAGTTAAAAACTTTTGAAGAACGATTTGATTATCTGAATTTGAACGGTATAGTTTGTGAAGAAACTTTTGGTTTTGATAGATATCTTAATCAGAAGTTTTACAATTCAACTGAATGGAGAAATATAAGAAACAAAGTTATAGCACGAGACCATGGTTGTGATCTAGGATGCGATGGATACGAAATAAATTGTGACAAGATATTAATTCATCATATGAATCCAATTACTCAAGAGGATATAATTAACAAATCAAAATATTTATTAGATCCAGAGTATCTTATAACAACTGTGAAAAAAACTCATGATGCTATACATTACGGAAATCGTAAAGATCTATATCCAGAACCAGTTGAACGATATAAAAATGATATGTGTCCATGGATACATTAAGGAGGAAAATAATATGGGTAGAAATTATAAAAATTATTATAAAGAAGAAAATAAAGAAGACGTGGTTGACACACCTGTTATACCAGAAGAAAATAAAGAAGACGTGGTTGGCACACCTGTTATACCAGAAGAAAGTGAAGATGAAGTAAAAACTGATAGTTCACCTGTTGCACCAGAAGAAAATGAAGATGAAGTAAAAACTGATAGTGCACCTGTTGCACCAGAAGAAAATGAGGAAGAAATAGTAAAAGGTGTTGTGTCTAATTGTTCTAGATTAAATGTTAGAGAAGAAGCATCTATGAAATCTTCTGTTTTGAAAGTTATTGATTCTGGCACAGAAGTTGAAGTATTAGGAACATTAGTTGAAAATCAGTTCTACAAAGTTAAAATAGATGATGTAATTGGATTTTGTGTAAAAGATTTTATAGAACTTAAATAAAAGGAGTACAGCATGACTAATGAAAGCATATTAGATTCTATAAAATCAATGTTAGGTATAGATCCATTATGTGAAGACTTTGATCTTATTATAATAAATCATATTAATTCAGTTTTTACGACATTAAGTCAATTAGGAGTCGGACCAGAAGGTGGTTTTCGAATTAGAAACAAGTCTAATGAATGGAGAGAATATTTTTCTGAAGCAGACGATATAGATGCAATAAAAGATTATATTTATCTAAAAGTTAAGATGATATTTGACCCACCTATAAACGGATCTGTAATAGAATCATACAAAGAATCTATTAGAGAATTAGAGTGGCGTTTAATGATACAAAAGGAGGAATAGTATGCATAACATAGAACAGAATAATTCCGACGAATTATATCATTACGGTAGATTAGGAATGAAGTGGGGGCAACATATTTTTGGTGACATTAAAAAAATGGCCCTAAATTACAGAAATAGAAAAAATAAACAAAAAAATATAAACGAGAATACTCGATTAAAAATAAGAAAATTAAAGAAACTTGCTAAAGATGAAGCTTATAAAAGAAAAATCCAAAAAGAGCAAGATGAAAAAATAGCTAAAGCTAAAAAACATATATTAAACAAATATGGAGTGGATTTTGGTAAAGATAGTGTACCAAATAAAAACAAAAATAAAAAACGAAATGATCAATTAACTAGTAAACAAATTCATAATTTATCAGATACAGAATTAAAAGATCGTTTGAATAGACTTAAAAATGAAAAACAACTTATAGAATTACAAAATTATCATTCTTCTATCGGTCAGAAATTTGTTAGAGCTGTTATTAAAGATGTTTTAATTCCAGCTACGACTAATGCTGGAAAAGATTTAGTTACATCATATATGAAAAAATATGGTGATATAGCTATTAATTCTTTCGAAGAAAATTTTCAAAAGAAAAAGGAGCAATGATAAATGGCATTATCTAATACTGCCACACCTAAATATTATGGAATGTTTAGAGATTCTGTAATAAGAGGTGAGACACCAGTAAATGAAACAATAGCTATGGAAATGAATCGTATAGATCATCTTATAGAAAACCCTGGTTTTTATTACGATGATAAAGCTCTTGACGGATGGATAGATTTTTGTGAAAATGAATTAACTCTTACTGACGGAAGTGATTTAACATTACTTGACACATTCAAGTTATGGGCTGAGGAAGTATTTTGTTGGTATTATTTTGTTGAACGTAGTGTTTATATACCTTCTAAAGATGGGTATGGTGGACATTATGTTAGGAAAAGAATAAAGAAAAGATTAACCAATAAACAGTATCTTATAATTGCCAGAGGTGCTGCCAAATCACAGTATGAATCATATATTCATCAATATTTCTTGAACGTTGATACTTCAACTACACATCAGGTTCATATAGCTCCGACAATGTATCAGGCTGACGAGGTATTAGCTCCGATGAGAACTGCTATAACCAGATCAAAAGGCCCGTTATTCAAATTTTTAACAGAAGGATCTATAAATAATACAACTGGCAATAAAGCAAAAAGACCTAAACTTGCGTCAACCAAAAAAGGAATTGAAAATTTCTTAACTAATTCATTAGTAGAGATTAAACCAATGTCAATCGACAAGGTTCAGGGATTGAATAGTAGAATAAATACAGTTGATGAATGGCTTTCTGGTGATATAAGAGAGGATGTTATAGGTGCACTTGAACAAGGTGCTTCAAAAAATGATGATTATCTAATAGTAGCTGTTAGTTCTGAAGGAACAGTAAGAAACGGTCCAGGCGACACAATCAAAATGGAGCTTATGGATATACTTAAAGGTGAATATTATAATCCACATGTTTCTATATGGTGGTATAAACTTGATAGTATAGATGAAGTTGGTGAGCCTGACAAATGGGTAAAAGCAAACCCAAATTTAGGAAAGACTGTATCATACGAAACATATCAGTTAGATGTAGAAAGAGCAGAGAAAGCGCCAGCTAATAGAAATGATATATTAGCTAAACGTTTTGGAATACCTATGGAGGGTTATACATATTTCTTTACATATGAAGAAACAATACCGCATAGACAAACTACATTCTTTGGAATGCCATGTGCTTTAGGAGCCGATTTATCACAGGGTGATGACTTTTGTTCATTTACATTTGTATTTCCATTACGAGATGGTGCATTTGGTGTTAAGTCTAGAAATTACATAACTGAAAGAACACTTAATCGTTTGCCTTCAGCTATGCGATTAAAGTATGATGAATTTATAAATGAAGGCAGTCTTATGATAATGGATGGCACTATATTAGATCCTATGGAAATCTACGAAGATTTAGATCAATTTATAATTGATACTCAGTATGACGTTAGATGTTTTGGATACGACCCATACAATGCAAAAGATTTTGTTGAAAGATGGGAACGAGAAAATGGACCTTACGGAATCGAAAAAGTAATACAAGGAGCTAAAACTGAATCTGTACCATTAGGAGAAATAAAGAAATTAGCAGAAGATAGATTACTATTATTTGACGAATCAGTTATGAAATATACTATGGGTAATTGTATAATACTACAAGATACTAATGGCAATAAAAAGTTATATAAAAAGAGAGCTGATCAAAAGATAGATTCTGTTGCAGCTATGATGGATGCTTATATAGCATATAAAAATAACAGAGAGGCATTTGAATAGAGGTGAATATATGAACAAACAAGATGATTACATAGAACATTTCGGTATACCAGGAATGAGATGGGGTGTTAGAAGATCACCTGAGCAACTTGGAAATAAAATAGATAAAATATTAAAAAAGAATAAAAAATTAAGTGATTACGCTAACAAACAAAACGAGTTGTCAAACAAATTTGCCAGAAAAGCTTTAAAATTTAGAAATAAACAAGCTAAATGGCAAAAAAGGTTGGATAAAGCTACTGCTAAAAAGGCTAAATATGAGGATAAAATATATAAACAAAATAATAAATTAATAGGTAAACCAAATACCGAAAAAATAGCAAAATATATTGAGAAATCTATGAAACAACAACGTAAAATAGATAAAGCTCAAAAACATATAAAATTTAATAAATATCAGTTAAAATCTGATAGAGCAAAAGCCAAAGCTCTTAAAGCTGAAAACTACATAAAAAAGAATGAAAAAATGATATCAATGTATAAAAACACAATAAGAGATATTAATTCCGGAACTATAAACACCGGTAAGAGTTTCATAATGAGATATTCAAAACCAGATAAATAAGGAGAATATACAATGAGAAATAATATATATCGTTCTAATGTTTATTTAGGTGCTGATTATTCCGATAGTATACAACATTATAAATACATAAAAAGAGAACAACGAAATGGAAGATGGGTATACTATTATAATACATCAGATTTAAATAAGCAAAGTAATATTCTTAGAAAAAATATAAAATCTGAAAAGAATATGATTAAGAATAAAACAACATATACAAATCCTCAAACAGGCCAAAAATTTGGTCCAGAACATTATAAGAAAGCTGTGAAATCAGATTATAAAGATCTTATTAAAACAAATGCAAAAATACAAGGTGTAAAATATGCAACAAAAGGTTTAAATGCTGTTTCTAAGGTTTTATATAATATGAAAAAACTAAAGAAAGTTTCTGATAAATCAATTAGAAATGGACAGAATAAAATTAAGAAGTTATTTAAGATACATTAAACAAGGAGGACAATGAATGGACACAACAATCGGGTCTAGACTAAAGAAAGCATTTAATGTTTTTTTAAATAGAGACCCTACTGAATATAGGACTAATATTATAACATACAGTAATGGAAGCTATAGACCCGATAGGCTAAGATTATCAAGAGGAAGAGATCGCTCTATAGTTAACACTATCTTTAATCGAATAGCGCTTGACGTTGCTTCGGTTGATATAATACATTGTAAAACAAAAGATGGAAGATTTCAATCTGAGATAAAGTCTGGATTGAATGAATGCTTAAATCTAGATGCGAACCTCGATCAAACAGGGCGAGCCTTTATACAAGATGTGGTTGTTTCTATGTTTGATGAAGGATGCGTGGCATTAGTACCTATTGATACTGACATAAATCCTAAAAATTCGTCATCTTTTGATATTCTTAGCATGAGAACAGGTAAAGTGGTAGAATGGTATCCTGATAATGTTAAAATAAATGTATATAATCAGAAAACCATGAAAAAAGAAAATATAATAATTTCTAAATCAAAGGTAGCTATTGTAGAAAACCCATTTTACTCAGTGATGAACGAGCCTAACTCGACACTGTCGAGATTAATGAATAAATTATCATTACTTGATATGGTGGATGATCAAACATGTTCTGGTAAATTAGATTTAATCATACAATTACCGTATAGCATTAAATCAGAAACAAGAAGAAATCAAGCTAATGACAGGGTATTAGATATTGAAGATCAATTAAAGAACTCTAAATATGGTATAGCATATATAGATGGAACTGAAAAAGTTACACAGTTAAATAGACCATTAGAAAATAATTTAATGAAGCAAGTTGAATATTGGACGAGCATGCTTTTCAGCCAGTTGAATATGACACAAGCAATATTAGATGGAACAGCAGATGAGTCTACGATGACTAATTATTATGCTAGAACCATTGACCCAATAGTTGCAGCTATAGTAGATGAAATGAAAAGGAAATTTTTATCTAAAACAGCTAGAACCCAAGGGCAAAGTATAGAATATTTTATTGATCCATTCAGACTAATACCACCTAAGGATTTAGCCGAGATTGCTGACAAATTTACCAGAAATGAAATAATGACATCCAATGAGTTTAGACAAATAATAGGTCGTAAACCATCTGATGATCCTAAGGCCGATCAATTAATAAATAGTAACTTGAATCATCCAGAAGAAGGACAAAATATTAATCCGCCTCAGGAGACTGATCAGGACACTGACACAGATGAAGAAACGACACCTCAAAATGAGCAAGAATCAGGAGATATGTCACCGGATGAAGCTCAATCAATATTTGAATCAATGAGTGCTACACAGCAACAAGCTGTATACACTATTATTGGTGAAATTTTAGATGATGAAGAATCATAGAAAGGAGTAAGTATGAAAGAATCTTATGATTTTAGTGGATGGGCTACCAGAAATGACATAGAATGTTCCGATGGTAGAACTATACGAAAAGATGCATTTAAAGATAATGATGGACAAAAAGTTCCGTTAGTATGGAACCATAATCATGATAGTATAGAAGAAGTCCTAGGACATGCTTTGCTAGAAAATCGTGATGAAGGTGTATATGCATATGGAAAATTCAATGATACTGAAGCTGGCCAAAATGCTAAGAAATTAGTTATTAATGGTGATATTGATAAATTGTCAATATATGCTAATAGACTAAAATCTCAAGCTAAAAACGTGGTTCATGGATGTATCAGAGAAGTTAGTCTTGTTTTAGCAGGGGCTAATCCAGGTGCATATATTGATTCTGTTATATGCCATAATGATGCTTCTGGCGAAGATGAGGAAGAAGGAACAATCTATACTGATGCAACTATAAGTATCATGGAAGATCATGAAGAAGAATCTGATAACTCATCTGACGAAATCGAACACGCTGATGATGAAAAAGGAGAAGATAATATGAATGAAGAAGAAACTATCGAAGATGTATTTAATACATTAAGCGATAAACAAAAACAAGCTGTTTATGCTATTGTCGGAGAGGCATTAGAACACAGTGATGAAGATGACGAAGAAGAATCAGAAAAAAAAGAAGAAGGAGAAGAAGAATCTATGAAACATAATGTATTTGAAAGTGATACAAAAAATACTGAACAATTTTTACAACATAACGATGAAGTAGAAATTATAAAAATGGCTAAAGATTGCGGAAGTTTGAAGAAAGCAATGAATGCTTATATCAACAATAACGAATCTTTACAACATAGTTTTGAGAGCATCGAAGAATTATTCCCAGATTACAAATTATTAAATCCAGGAGCTCCAGAAAAAGTAGATGCTGACTATGAATGGGTTAGAAGAGTATTAGATAGAGCTAAGAAATCACCATATAGTCGTGTAAAAACAAGATTTGCTAACCTTAAAGAAGCTGATATAAGAGCTATGGGTTATAAGAAAGCTGAAGAAAAGAAATTAATTGGTACATGGAAATTAGGTGGACGTAGCCATGACCCTCAGACAGTATATGTAAAAGATCAATTAGATAGAGATGATATAATCGATATTACTGACTTTGACGTAGTAGCATATCAAAAAGGTATCATGAAAGATCTTCTAGAAAGAGAAGTTGCTAGAGCTGCTTTAATTGGTGACGGTCGTGAAGATAATGATCCAGACAAAATTAAAGTTGCACATATTCAAGATATTTGGAATGATGACGAGTTCTATACAATTCACCAAGATGTAGATTTTGCAGCTGCTAAAACAGAACTTCAAGGAAGTGATACTGATAAACATTTCGGGGATAATTATATATATGCAGAAGCAATTATAACAGCTGCATTATATTCACGTGAAAAATATAGAGGTAGTGGTTCTTTAGATTTCTATTGTACACCACATTTACTAAATGTTATGTTACTAGCTAGAGATTTAAATGGACGTCGTATCTATAACTCTAAAAATGATTTAGCTCAAGCTTTAAATGTTAACAACATTTATACAATTGAACAATTCGAAAATAAAACACGTACTCATGAAGATCCTGAGACACACACTACATCTACTAAGAAATTACTAGGTATCTTTGTAAATATGGCTGATTATCAATTTGGTTCAACTAAGGGTGGAGAAATTACAAGCTTCGAAGATTTCGATATTGACTTCAACCAATATAAATATTTAATGGAAACTCGTCTATCTGGAGCTTTAGTACATCCATTCTCAGCTATAGCACTTGAGGAACCAACTAGCACTACTCAACCAGCAGGATAAAAATATTTTAAATAAAAGGAGAAATTCAAAATGGCAAAGTATCATGGCATGATAGGTTTTATAGAAACTAAAGAAGTTACACCAGGTGTTTGGACAGAGGAAGTTGTTGAGAGACCTTATTATGGTGAGATGACAAGAAATATGAAAAGATATATAAATTCAGAATCAACTAATGATAATATAACTATTTCAAATTCTTTAAGTATAATAGCTGATCCATATGCTAGCCAGAATTTCCAAAAAATTTATTATGTAACTTTTATGGGAACTAAATGGAAAGTTGAAAACGCTGAAGTTCAGTTCCCTAGAATTACATTATCATTAGGAGGTTTATATAATGAATAGACGTTTGGAATTGCATAAAATACTTACAGAATTACTAGGTAATGAACATGTTTATTATCAACCTCCAGAAAACTTAAAAATGGTATATCCATGTATAAGATATACAAAAGATGATGTAGACCTAACATATGCTGATAATACACAATATTTTAATAAAAAAAGATATTCAATAACTTATATCGATAAATTACCTGACAATGAAATTATAGACAAATTGTTAAGTCTACCGCTATCATCTTATGATAGACATTATACATCTGATAATTTAAATCATGATGTAATAACATTATATTATTAAGGAGGAATTATACTTTATGGGAAAACTTGTATGGGACAAATCAGGTGAAAAATTTTACGAAACAGGTGTAGAAGCAGGTGTTCTTTATCCATATAGCGACGGCGCTTATCAAAAAGGTGTTGCATGGAATGGTTTAACAAATGTTAATCAATCACCAGAAGGAGCAGAAGCTACTAAATTATGGGCTGATAACAGAGAATATCTAAACTTATTATCAAACGAAACTTATAATGCTACAATTGAAGCTTACATGTATCCAGATGAATTCAAAGCTTGTAACGGTGAAAAATCTATAGCAACAGGAGTTACAATTGGACAACAGGCTCGTATGCCTTTTGGTTTTAGTTACAAAACTAAAGTTGGTAGTGATGTTGATCCTGAAGCTGGATACAAAATTCACTTAGTTTACGGATGTAAAGCAGCTCCAAGTGAGAAATCATATGCTACTATCAATGATAGCCCAGAAGCAATGACATTATCTTGGGAAATAAGTACTACACCAGTAAATGTAACTGGATCTAAACCAACTGCTACTGTAGAAATTGATTCTAGAGATTTCAATACAACTGAATTAAAAGCAAAATTAGAAGCTTTAGAAAATATTCTATATGGTACTGATGGCGACTCTGCTACAGAACCAAGATTACCATTACCAGATGAAGTTGCTACATTAATCGGTGTTACACAAGGTTAATTTAAATAGATAGGAAAGGAGAAAACAATTATGTTAAAAAAGACAATTAAATATGAAGATTATAATGGAGTTGAAAGAAACGAGGATTTTTATTTCAATCTAACAAAAGCTGAATTATTTCAAATGGAATTAGGAATGGAAGGAGGTCTTGAAGAACATATTATGAAAATAATAAAAGCTCAAGATCTTCCTACTATTATTAATTTATTTAAGAAAATAATTCTTGAATCATATGGTGAGAAAAGTGATGACGGTAAAAGATTTATCAAAGTTACAGATGATGGAATCAATCTAGCTAATAGATTTGCACAAACCGAGGCTTTCTCACAATTATATATGGAGTTAGCTACAGATGATAACGCAGCTGCAGAATTTATGAAAGGTATTATGCCTAAAGGTGTAGATTTATCAGATTCAGCTGTTAAAGAAAAAGCTAAAGAACTTGGAATAGAAGTTCCAAAAACTGACAATAAAGAAAAATAAAAAAATAAGGAGATGTGAGGATGCTTAAACTAAAAATTTCTAAAAAAGAACTTTGGGACGAAGAAAAAATGGAATTTATACAAGTTCCAGAGTGCGAAATACAGTTAGAGCATTCTCTTGTGTCTCTATCAAAATGGGAATCAAAATGGCACAGGTCTTTTATTAAAGAACAGTTAAAAGGTGAATCAGAGGAAGCTTTAGACTATATTCGATGTATGACTATAACACAAAATGTTAATCCTAATATATATAAGTATATATCACCTGATGAAATGGACAAAATAATAGAGTATATAAATGATCCAATGACGGCAACTACTTTTTCAGAGAAAAACATTTCCAAATCTAACGAATATGTTACTAGTGAACTTATATACTATTGGATGATAACTTATAATATACCACCTGAGTATCAGAAATGGCATCTCAATAGATTAATAACATTAATAAGAGTATGCCAAATAAAGAACACTCCATCTAAGAAAATGAGCAGAGGTGATATAGTAAATAAATATGCAGCGCTTAACGCAGCTAGAAGAAAGAAACTTAATTCGAAAGGATAATTGCATGATACAATTCAAACAAAGAGGTGACTTTAGGAAATTAGATAATTTCTTTAAAAGAGCATCAAATGTTATTAATATGAAAACTATAAGAAATTATTGTGAAGAAGGTGTAAGAGCCTTAGAAAAAGCAACACCTAAAGATACAGGTCTAACATCGAGATCATGGTCATATGAAATAGTACAAAATAATGGATTGATAACAATATACTTTTTGAATTCCAATATAAATAAAGGAATACCTATAGCCATAATATTACAATATGGGCATGCCACTAGAAATGGTGGTTGGGTAGAAGGTATTGATTATATAAACCCGGCTATTAAACCAATTTTTGAAAAAATAGCGGACGATTCGTGGGATTATATAATTAATACAAAACGACAATAATAAAGAGGAGAGATTTATATGAGCAAAACAGTAGACCAAAGAGTCGTCGAGATGAGTTTCGACAATCGAAATTTCGAAAAAAATGTAAAAACATCATTATCTACTATAGATAAATTAAAATCTAGTTTAAATTTCTCAGGAATGTCAAAAGGTTTAAATGAGCTATCCAAATCTGCTAGTAGTGTTAATTTTAATCCACTAACAAAAGGTATACAAGAAGTAGGAGTACAATTTAACGCGTTATATTCCATAGCAGATCAAACAATGAGAAGAATAACAAACTCAGTCATGGATTTCGGATTAAATTTGGGAAAACAACTAATAATAGATCCTAAAAAATCAGGGTTCGAAGAATATGAAGAAAAAATGGCCTCTGTTCAAACAATAATGGCAAGTTCTAAAGAAAGCCTTGAAACTGTTAATGAAGCATTGGAAAAATTAAATGAATATTCTGATAAAACAATATATTCATTTAAGGATATGACTAATAATATTGGTAAATTCACTAATGCAGGAGTAAAACTTGATGATGCAGTTTCGGCTATCAAAGGTGTAAGTAGTGCCGCTGCTTTGTCTGGGGCAACAGCTGAACAAGCATCTCGTGCTATGTATAATTTTGCACAAGCTTTATCATCAGGGTCTGTAAAATTAGCTGACTGGAAATCTATAGAAGTAGCTAGTATGGATACAAAAGAATTCAAAGAACAGTTAATACAAACTGCTGTTGAAATGGGGACACTTACAGATGCCGGTGACGGACTTTATGAAACACTAGAAGGAAAAACACTAACTGCTACGAAAAATTTCAGAGACACATTACAAGATCAGTGGCTTACGTCCGAGGTTTTAATAGAAACTTTAAAAGATTATGCTGATGAAACAACTGATATTGGAACAAGAGCAATGGCGGCTGCTAAAGATGTTAAAACATTTACGATGTTAATAGACACATTGAGAGAAGCTGTACAATCAGGTTGGGCTAAATCTTTTGAAATAATATTCGGTGACTTTAATCAAGCTAAAAAATTATGGACTAATGTAAGTGATGCATTAGGTGCTGTTATAAACAACATAGCAGAAATTAGAAATAATTTTTTAAAAAGTTTTTTAGGAAAAACATTTACAAAAACATTTAATGTAATGTCAGAAGCATTTTCTTCTGTAAAAGAATCTACTGAAGGCTTGAAAGACGCTGTAAAAACAGTTGCCGATTATGCTAATCTTGTTGATGAAATAATAAGTGGTATATGGGGTAATGGACAAGCTAGATGGGACGCTTTATCAGAAGCTGGTTATGATTGGGCACATGCACAAAACTTAGTAAATGAACGTTTAGGAGTAAGTTTAAGAAGAGAAACACAGTATACTGAATCCGTTGAAGAAATTGCCAAATCAACAGAAGAATTAAACAATAATACTAAAGAATATATTGTTAATTTAGCTGATGCTCATAAAAAACAATTAGAGGGAAAAGAATTAAATGACGAAGAATTAAAATATTTAAATGAATATAATAGATTGTCAGATAAACAGAAAAATGCTATAAATGAAGTATTAAAGTTATCTAAGAGAGTAGGATTACCAGTTAAAGAGCTTATAGATAACATGGATGAAATAAATGGACGTTGGCTATTGTTTCAATCTTTCGGTAATATTGGAAATAGTATAATAACAATTTTTAAGGCAATAGGTAAAGCTTGGTTAGAAGTATTTCCTCCAAAAGATGCTGGTAATGCTATATTCAATGTTCTTACCGGTTTTCATAGATTAACCAGAGCGCTCAAAGATTATTTAGGTGAAGTATCTAACACCGAATCAAGAGCTTACAAACTCTATAATGTTTTTAGAGCGCTATTTAGTATAATAGGTTTAGTAGCAGACGTCATTCACGGAGTACTTTCAATAGCGTTTCAAGGTTTTGCTAAAGGTCTAGAATTAATTACAAAACCATTGGGTTTAATATCATTTGATATGAATAATTTTTCTATATCCATTTATAATGCAGTTACAGCTGCTAGAAAATGGGTTAAGGAAAATATAAAATTTGATAAATTAATAAATTTAATAGCAAAAGGTATTGTTGAAGCAGTCACTAGAGTTAAAGAATTTGTATCAACTAACGAATTAGCACAAAAAATACTAGAAAATGTCAAAAAGTTACTAGAAGATTTAAAATTAGGAATAGCTAACTTTGCAAATCAACTAGTTAGTTCTGATGGAACTATACGAAAAGTTTTAGGTAATCTATTCGGTGGATTAAATAGTTGGATAAATGGACTTAAGAAAGTCGATAATGTACCTATGTATATAATCAATGGACTATTAAATGGTCTAAGAGGTGGAAGTGTAAAAATAGTTGATTATATGACCAATCTCGGAACAAATATGCTAGGCGCGTTTAAGAAAGTGTTAAAGATAGCCTCACCTTCAAAAGAGTTCTTCAAAATCGGTAAGTATATAATGCTTGGATTGATATTAGGTATAGCTTCACAAGCTGGACCGTTAAAGAATATAGAAGGCGATGTTTTAGGAAATATATTAAATTTTGGGACATCAATTAGAGAATCTGTTGTTAACGGTTTCAAAGGTATTGCAGATGTTCTAAAAGGTATCGATTATAAGAAATTATTTGCGGTAGGTTTAGGTGGCGGAATTATATATATAATCAAGCAGATGAACGACACTGTAAATAACATAACAAAAACACTTGGTGATGTTGTATCACCACTTAAATCTTTTGGAAAAATGATGGATTCTGCTGGTGCAGCAATGAAAAGTTTCTCAGCTGATCTTGGTGCTGCCAAAAAGATGAACGCTAAAACATCGTTGATAAAAGGTATTGCTATGAGTATGTTAATGATAGCTGCATCAATGTATATAATTGCTAAAATAGAGCCAGATCGTTTGCAATCAGCAGCCATTGTTTGTGGAATAATGTTCGCAGCATTAGTAGCGCTTTTCTTAATAATGGATAAGCTAGCAAATGGAGCAGGTGTTATAAAAGGCGGAGTCGATGCAGCTGCTAAGAAGGCCACACTTAATATAGGCCCTGTAATGGGAATGTCTTTAGCTTTATTGGGAATGGCTGTTGCATTAAAGAAGTTATCTGCTATAGACACTTACGGACTTATAAATGCTATTTATGGTTTAGGTGCAGTAATAGTTGCATTCTCTTTATTAATGATATCTGTCGGAGGTCTTACCAAATTATTAAAATTAAACGGTTCTGATTTAGAAGGAGTTAGTAAATACCTAAAGAAAATAGCTACTTCATTACTATTAATGTTGCTAGTAATAAAATTAGCTGCTAAAATATCCGCTGATGAAGTTAAACAATCAGTTATGGCTTTGGGATTAGCTACTGGAATATTTGTAGCATTTATAGCAATATCTAAATTTTCAGGAGAAAATGCTCATAAAGCAGCAGCACTTATTGCGTCATTGTCGTTTTCGTTATTAGCTCTAATCGGAATAATAAAAATAGCATCAATGTTAAAACCTAGAGATGTGGCAAGAGGCATGTTAGTTGTCATGGGCTTGACTGCAATAATATCTGCTATAATAGCTGTGTCACATTTTGCTGGAGAAAATGCTAAAAAAGCTGCGGCACTTGTTTTAGCATTTGGACTAACATTAGGGGCTATAGTTATTTCTATGAAAATACTAGCCACAATACCTGAAGAAGGAATTAAAAAGGGTATTGCTGTTATGACTGGCATAGGTATAATATTTACATTGCTAGTTGGTATAACGTATTTAGCTGGTGATAATGTCGCCAAAGCTGGATTGTTATTATTAGCTGTGTCTGGTGCATTACTAGTATTAACTGGTGTTATATTTATGTTATCTGCTATGGATACAAAGAGTTTGATAAAAGGAACGGCAGTAATAGCTATTATAGGTTTGGTGTTTGCGGGACTTATAAAAGCTACCGAAAAATCAAAAGACGCTGCTAATGCTGTTAAAGGTTTACTAATAGCTATGTCAGTATTATTAGGTTTTGTAGTAGCATTAAGTTTTATAAAACCACAATCACTTGCCGCAGCAACTGCTGCCATAGTAGCTATCATGGGAAGTTTAGCTTTACTAATGAAAAGTATGCAATCATTCGACAAGAAACAGCTATTATCATTTGCTGCTGTAGCAGTTGTATTAATAGCTACACTTGGTGCTATTACATTCATAATACTTCAATTAGCTAAAATGGACCCTGAAAGTGTTTTATCGTCAGCTGCTGGTTTATCTTTGTTACTAGTAACTATTGCAGGGGCATTAGCAGCAGTAACGTTAATCGGAAAATTTGGAAAAGAATCTATTCCTACAGGATTAATAGCATTAGCTGGAATGGTTGGAATTTTGGCATTAATTGGCGGATTGATAGTATTGCTGTCAGATTTGAATCCTGACCAAACTATTGTTATGGTAAAATCATTAGCTGAAATGCTATTAGCATTAACTGCTGTATTAGGTGCTTTAAGTATTATAGGCTTAGCTGGCCCAGCAGCTTTAGTTGGTATAGGGTCACTTATAGCATTAATAGGTGCTTTTACAGTTGTATTAGCGCTTTTTGCGACTTTAAATGAGAAAGTTCCAGATGCTGCCAAATTTATAGAGTCTGGAATACCTATATTAGTGGCTATAGGAAATGGCATAGGTTCATTTGTAGGAGCTATAGTAGCTGGATTTGGTAAACAAATGCTTACATTATTACCAGCTTTAGGTAACGCTTTATCTGGATTTATGATGGCATTGACACCATTCTTTGTTGGATCTAAATTAATAGATGAAGGGCTTCTTGGTAGAATTGGTTCTTTAACCGCGTCTATATTATTAATAGCAGCTTCAGAGTTTATCACAAAAATAGCAACGATATTGTCCGGTAAATTTAGTCTTGTGAGTTTCGGTAAAGAACTATCAGCATTTATGATATCATTAACTCCATTTATTATGATGGCTTCAACGATCAGACCTGAAGTAGCTAAATCAATAAAGAACTTATCAAATGCAATATTATCTCTAACAGCTTCTAAATTGTTAGATTCAATCCCATTTTTAGGTAAAAAGAAGTTCTCGGAATTTGGAGAAAGTTTAAGTACATTAGGGGATGGTTTAAGCAAATTTGCTGATAAAACTAAGAAAATTAAAAATGTTGATAACGTTAAAATAGCTGCTGATGCATTAAAAATAATATCAGAAGCAGCATCAACAATACCAAATTCTGGAGGGTTACTTGGCAAATTAGTTGGTGAAAATGACGCTAATAAATTTGCATTACATTTTGGCACGTTGGCTACAGGATTGGTAGCATTTGTCAATGAATTGAAAATTGGCTCATTTACTAAAGACAGTTTAGAAACAGTCAAGGTTGCATGCAACGCATTAAAGAAAATAGCAAAAACAGCAGATGAAATTCCTAATATGGGTGGTTTATTGGCAAATATCGTTGGTGATAATGATATACAAAAATTTGGTGCTAAAATGCCAGTGTTAGGAAAAGGAATTGCTGGTTTTATAAAGACACTAATAGACAATGGTATAACCAAAGAAAGTTCTGGTTCAGTGGATGCTGCTTGTAGTGCAATAAAGAAATTGGCTACTGTAGCAAAAGAGATACCAAATTCAGGTGGCTTACTTGGAGATATAGTTGGAGAAAATGATCTTTCAACTTTTGCATCAAAATTACCTTTATTGGGGTTAGGTATTTCCGGATTTATAGCTAGTATGAAATTAGTAGCTGGCGATACTGACATATTAACAACCTCATCTGAAATGGTTAGTAGTATAGTAAAATTAATAAAGGAATTGAGTAAAATAAATATCAAAGATTCTTTAGCTATAACTGCATATCTAGAAGCAATGGGTAATGGTATGTCTAAGTTTATATCTACTATATCAGAAGTTGAGTCTACATCTATCCAAGCTGTTGTAGATAATATGAATGCTATGGTGACATTTGCATCAACATTTAAAGATATAGACCTTAAGTCAATAGGAAGTTTCTCTAAAGCTCTAAGAGATTTAGGAAATAATAGTATAAAAGGTTTTATAGACAGTTTTAAAAATCAAAATTATGGTACTACTCTTACGTCAGCTGCAGCCGCTTTAGGACAGTGTGCTGTCGACGGATTGAAAAGTAAGGTTAAGAAAAAAGCAGGAATTAAAATTGGAGAAAACTTTGTTAGGGGTTTTGCTGAAGGTATAGAAGACAATCAATATTTGGCAACTAAAGCTGCCACTGCATTAGGTAAGAATTCTGCAGCAGCTTTAAAGAAATCAACTAAGGAGAAATCACCATCTAAATTGACTTATGAGATGGGTAAATTCTTTGATTTAGGATTTGTAAATGGTATATTAGATTATACAAGAAATGTTTATAGTGCTTCTAGTGATGTTGGAGAAACTGCTAAAAATGGTATGAGTAAAGCTTTGGATTCAATAACTGACATAATAAGCAGCGATATTGGTGAACAACCTACAATAACTCCAGTATTAGATTTAAGTAATATTGAATCTGGTGCTGGAAGAATAGGAACTATATTAGATAGTACTAATGTTGGAATTGGCGCTAATATAAATGCTATAAGCTCTGGACTTAAAATACGCAATCAAAATGCAGTTACTAATGATGATGTGGTCAATGCTATTGACAAATTGAAAGATAGTATAATTGAACAGACACCTGGCAATACTTACAATTTAAATGGAATATCATATAATGATGACACTCCTATTGCTAATGCAGTTGGAGATTTAATAAGAGCTATAGAAATCGAAGGGAGAGTATAATAAATGGGATTAGAAAATGGAAAATGGCATGTCTATCGTGGTGATTGTCTATGGAATATAGCTAAGTCTGTATATAACAATCCATATAGATGGCGTGAAATAGCAGATGCTAATGGTATATCTCAAAGCACTGCTTTAATTTACCCAGATCAATGGTTGACTCTTCCTGGAATAACTCCTGGTACTGGAGGTGGAGGCAATCCTTATGTCTCTCCTCCTGCACCATCCCCTACAAAAGTTAGAATTGATTGGTTTAAATTACAAGCAGGTTCAGATAGAACAATGGAAGCCATTTGGTCATATTCTGGTGCTACTCACTTCTGGTATAGATGGGAACAATGGGATAATGCTGGCCATCTATGGCTTAAGGAACAAAACCAAAATTATTCTGTTATAAACCAAAACCCAGCAGCCACTTTTACTTTTGATTCAACTGAAGGTTGGAATGTAGGACGATTTAGTATAATACCGGTTGATGAAAATGGCAATGTTTTACCAAATACAGTATGGTCATATTTAGAATACGACTTTAGAAACAATCCACCATTATTACCACCTGACCCGGACTTTGATATTGATGAAAATAATAAATTAACAGTTAATATGGACAACATAGATGCTAATATAAATGGTAAAGAAATAGAAATAGCAATATATCAAGATGACACAACAAAATTTAAATCGTCCATAGTTCCTATTAATTTTACTACATTAACATTATCGTATACTTGTGATGTTGATCCAGGGCATACTTATAGATTAAGATGTAGAGCTATAAGAGGCAACATATATGGCGGATGGACTAATTTTACATCATCTGAGAAATCAGTACCTGTAGCTCCAGAATCAATAACGACACTTGAGTCAAAAGTTATTGTAGAGCAGGATAATAGAAGATACGGAGTTTATATAGAATGGTCTCCAGTTGAAACTGCTGAAAGTTACACAATAGAATATACGACAAATCCTATATACTTTGATACAGGTTCTAACGTTTCTTCTGCAACTGTTGATAAACAAGCAGGCGAACATGCGTTATTAACTGATATCGAATTAGGTCATGAATATTTCTTTAGAGTATGTGCAACCAACAGCAAAGGTAAATCAAAATGGACGGAAATAAGGTCTACAAATGTTGGTACAAGACCATCTGCTCCAACAACATGGACTACAACAACTTCTGTAATTATAGGAAATAATATAAACTTATATTGGACACATAATTCTACAGATGGGTCAGTTGAGACAACTGCTAGATTACATATGGAAGCTATTGATACTACAGACCCTACATCAGTACCTATGACTATTGAGAAAGTAATAAGACATCAGGTTGTAGAAAACGAATCTGCTAATCGTACGAGTTCTTATACAATTAATAGTACTGATCCTGAGTGGACGTTTCTACAACAAGGCTTTAAGATAAAATGGAAAGTTCAAACCGCTGGTGTTACAAGTGAATATAGTGAATATTCTACTGAACGAGAAATAAACTTTTATGCTCAACCTGAAGTCTCAATTGATTTAAAAAATAACAATGATGAATCAATTGACGAAGTTTCTAGTTTCCCTTTTTATTTATCAGTACTAGCAACACCTCCTGCACAAACACCGATAAGTTTTTATATAGAAGTGGTTGCAAATGAAGGGTATACAGCACTGGATAATGTTGGTAACCAAAAAGTTATAAATCCTGGTGATATAGTATATTCCAGAACATATGATCCAAGTTCATCAAATGCCTGGCGTTTTGCTTTAGAATTCACTCCAGGAAATATTGATTTACAATCAGGTATTACATATACTGTAAGGTGTACTGTAGCAATGGATTCTGGATTAAATGGAACTAGCGAGAAATCATTCAATGTATTCTTTGATGAAAAATACTATGATGTTAGAGCTAATATAAATTTGAATACGGAAACATATGAGGCCACAATAAACCCATTATGCTATGAATTCAACAATACCGGAAGTGGTGTAACAGAAGAATTAGTGACTGATTGCTTAATGTCTGTTTATAGAATAAACTATGATGGAAGTTTTACTGAAATTGCTAAAGATATAAATAATCAAGAAGATTTGTATATAACAGATCCACATCCAACATTAGATTATGCTAGATATAGAGTAGTTGCCAAAGAATCTAAAACTGGAGCTATGTCTTACTCAGATATCGAACCTGTTAAATTTGGTGAGTATGCTATAATAATTCAATGGGCTGAAAAATGGGTTAACTTTGATGAAGGAGACGAATCTGCTGTAGAGAAACCATGGTCCGGTTCATTGTTGAGGCTACCTTATAACATAACTATAAGTGATAGTAATAGTAAGGATACAACACTTGTAGAATATGTTGGTCGATCTCATCCTGTGAGTTATTACGGAACACAATTAGGTGTAACATCCAACTGGACTACAGCTATTCCTAAATATGACAAAGAAACTTTATATGCTATAAGGCGTCTATCAAAATGGACTGGCGATGTTTATGTAAGAGAGCCATCCGGCACTGGATATTGGGCTAACGTAAATGTAAATTATAACATAAACTACGACAGTTTAATAATACCTATAACGATTAGTGTAACAAGAGTCGAGGGAGGTATATAATATGATAAATTGGTCTGAGAGTATGTCTCAACGATTTGAATATTATGAAGTAGATCCGAATACATGGAAAGATAAAAGATTATTAGAGGGAATAACTTCAGCTAATATAAATAAAGATAGTGACTCAAGCACTTTGGAAACAGCAGATATTGAAATAATAGATACTCTTGGTGAATGTTATATTAGAGTATATTTAATAGCAACACAAGGAGAAGTTACAGAGAAAATACCACTCGGAACATATTTGGTGCAAACACCATCGTCAAACTTTGACGGAAAAGTAAAGAACGTTTCGATGACAGCGTATTCACCGTTAATTGAATTAAAAGAGAACCCAGTTCCATTAGGTTATACATTATTAAAAAATGAAAACATAATGGAAAATGCTTATCAAATAACAAGAACTAATTGTAGAGCACCGGTTGTAAAGACAAGTTATGATAAAGTGTTAACTGAAAATTTTGTGGCTAATACTGAAGATACTTACATTGATTATCTTTCAGATTTAATAGCTCAGGCTAAATATAAATTTGATTTAGACGAATTGGGTCAAATTTTATTTTCGCCTATACAAAAATTTGAAACACTGCAACCGGTGTATACTTTCAATGATGATAATAGTTCTATATTGTTACCAGAAGTTTCTTTAAAACATGATATATATGGAATACCGAATGTCGTAGAAGTTGTATGTACTGTTAATAATGAAATATATACATCTGTTGTTAAGAATGAAGATCCTAATAGCCCAACATCTATACAAAGCAGAGGTAGGGTTATAACTCATAGGGTTACAGACCCTGATCTTCATGGTTTACCAACAAAACAGCAGGTAGATGAATATGCAGAACAATTATTGTCATCTTTATCATCTGTTGAATATACTATTAATTTTTCACACGGTTATTATCCGTTAAGACTTGGCGACTGTATAAGACTTAACTATAAAAAAGCAGAATTAAACAATATTAAAGCAAAAATAATTTCACAATCTATAAAATGTGGGACTGGATGTACAGTTAGTACTACAGCCACTTTTACTAAAAACTTATGGAGATAGGAGGAATATTTTATGGCATTATCTAAATCTTTGGTTCAGCAATTTGCAAAGTTAGCTGTGCCTAAAGAAAAGAAAAACGAATCAACAGTTAACGGAACTGTCAAAATTGTAGATAACACTAGTTACGTCCAACTAGATGGGTCTGACATATTAACTCCTGTTTCTACAACCGTTGAAATCAAAGACCGTGAACGTGTAAAAGTATTAATAAAGGATCATACTGCAACTGTAACTGATAATATTTCTTCGCCTATGGCTAGAACAGCTACAGTTACAGAATTAGCGAATGTTGTCGATCAAAATGGCAATACTATTTCGCAGTTAAACAACGTTATAACTCAACAAGGAAATTCTATTATTCAAATGAATAATTCTATTCAGCAACAAAATGATACTATTAATTCATTTGGAAATACCATTGATGCACAAAATAATAAGATTCAAGCTCATGACACTTATATTCAATCAATAAATTCTGATATAACTACCATAAACAGTAGTTTATCTTCTCAAGGAAGTCAAATATCATCATTAAACGACACTGTTACATCTCAGGGTAATAGTATAACTAGCATGAACAATGATATAACATCTTTGAACAACACTGTAACTGCACAGGGAAATACTATAAGTGCACACGGTACCAGCATACAAACATTTGATTCAAGTATTAGAATATTAAATACTGGTTTTACAATTCAAGATGGTGTTCTTACTGGTTT